>SWBX01001376.1_pt1 | contig 66580 bp, 57 predicted proteins | sample 4693051 | NCBI WGS metagenome assembly SWBX01 (sample SAMN10267272, study PRJNA491770) | bioreactor metagenome | isolation source: DHS bioreactor inoculated with marine | place: Japan: Omine Ridge, Nankai Trough | reverse complement strand
CGATACTGAGTAGGTGGTAGTGGTATTTGTTGTATCGTTCAGGCCATCGGTACTGGATGCTGAGAGAGGATCAATGGCATTTTGTGCTGCCGTTGCATCGGCATCAATGAAGAATATACCTTCTATCAATTCTGCATCGGCATGGGCCTGATAACTTAGGCTGTTTGCCTGTCTGCTTCCCCCTACATCCTGTAATTCAGAGGTACCGGTCATATCAAAGTTTGCCCTTCCCCCTCTACCACTAATCGACCAATAGGGAGCGATGGTTGGTATGAGATCACTCTCTGTGTTGCTCTCCCTCAAACCCACGTTATCGGTAAAGACTACACTTGCAGTAACACCAGCTGAGTTAGTCCATTCTGCTGAACAGGCAACACCAGAGGACAACAGTAGCGCCAACGCCAACACGCCATGTACCTGACGCGGTCGAGGCAATGGAGTAATTCTGTTGTTGGTTATTGCTCCACCTGTGTTGAACATCAGAAATAATCCCTGTTAATCTTCTGCGCGTTCACGTCCGGAACCATAGCCACCATACCCGTAGCCATAGCCGTAACCATATTGTCCCGGGTCACCCTGACGGGACTTATTCAGTAATGTACCAATCACCTTATCATCCGGTATATGCTGTATGGCTTCCGTGACAGCCGCCTGGGGTGTTTCATTAGCCGCCACTACCAACACTACCTGACCTACCAGATTAGCTAATACCGAAGCCTCGGTCGTCTGAAGTAGTGGTGGCGAATCAAAGATTATCACTCGGTCCGAATAACGCCTGGACAGTTCAAGCATTACCCGACGCATATTGTCGCTGGCAAGCAGCTCTGTTGATCTATCATGTGCATGGCCTGCTGGCAGAATCCTGAGGTTCGGTACGTTGGTATGCAATAAAATATCACTTATGGCAATATCGCTATCCTGCAAAATATCTGTAAGCCCTTGTTGATCACCAGCTATACCAAGAAAATTGGTGGCCGTTGCCTTTGATACATCCGCATCCACAAACAGTACCGTTGTATCCTCCTCCATTGCGATACTCATAGCCAAATTGATTGCTGAAAAGGTCTTCCCCTCCCCAGCCACTGCGCTGCTAACCAGGATAAGGTTCGCATTTTCAACAATTGCGGCCCCTTCCCCTCTTATATTCATAAGCAGTGGGCGCTTTACTACTCGATACTCCTCGGCAATTTTACTTTTGGGATAATCAGGGCTAACCATACCGAGGGAATCGATACGCGCAAAGGGAAGATTTATTGTTCGCGCTTCCGTAACTTTGGCTCTGGTGTTGTTCTTTGCATCAGGGCTATCTGCAATGACAGGCTCTACCTCAGTCATATCCTGAGGTATAGTCTGTTCTGTCTGGATATCTTCTACAGGCTGGATGTTAGAATCATCAACAGCATGCCCTTCCACTGAAGGCTTCTTGGAAGCAGCAGCCATCTTCTCCAGTTTATCGACAGCCTTTTCAATAATACTCATAGAGAACCTAACCTGCGCTTATCCGTTTTATGTTACCAGTCAGGTTTACATCAAACCCGTACTTTAAACTGATGCCAGCAAAAACCAGGAGCAGGCAGAGTGTTAGTGAGGCAAACACCATCTTGCTGACAAACTCCCTTTTCTTCTGGGCGTCGGTTACGATCATGTTTACTGTACCCAATACCGGAAGACCCGTTACCTGACCCATGGTAAACCTGTCATTGATAACCGGCCGCAAAATGGAGAGCAGAAAAGCAATGCCAATGCCTAGGCCGAGAGAAACAAACAATACCGCAACATTCAGTAATAATTTATTGGGCTCAGTCGGTTTTAACGGCACAAACGGTGGATCGATAACACGAAACTTTACATCGTCTGAACTCTTTTCCACCTGTTGCGACATCCGTGCAGACTCGCGGCGTTTTAGCAGGTCGGAATGCTGTTGTGAAACAACCGCATAATCACGATCCAACTGTTGCAGTTCAGCCTCGATCAGGGGAATGCTATCTACCCTCTTGTCCAGCTCCTTCACTCTGGCATCGTATTCGCCCACACGTATCTTCAGCCCTGCGATATTGGCCTCAGTCTCTGTAAGCATCGCTCTCATCTGCTGATATACCGGGCTGGATTGTAGGTCCTCCTGACTTGCCGGTTCTTCCTTGGCTTCTTCTTCTTCTTTCTTTTTGGCAGCCTCTAACTCAACAATGATGCTTCTGATCTGTTTTACCTCAGGATGTCTCTCCGTATACCTCAGCAACAGTTCATCCAACTTGCTTTGGAGAGAATAGATGCGAGCATCGTAGTTTGATATGGCCTGGGGCTGGTCCAATGAAGCCAGCCCAAGATCGTCATCTGCATCCTCTATCTGACCCTCCAGATCGGTACGCCTGTTCTCAAGTTCTTTGAGTTGTAGCTGGGCTGCCTTCAGGTTGGCCTTGGCCTCTTCCAGACGCTGATAATAACCGCCTTCGGAACCAGGCATGGTACCGACATAACGACGCTTAAAGTCCGCAAGTCGTGCCTCTGCCTCTGACAGCCTCTCTTCATATTCTGCTATCTGCTGATCCAGAAATTCCTGGGCCTCGGCGCTATCAGCACGCTTCTCACCGACAACACTCTCAATGAAAACAGAAATAAGCGACTGGACTATACGTTTTGCGGTATCACGATTACGGTGCTTGAACGATATGTAATAGAGAGACGGGTTTCCTCGTACTCCAGTAAGAGATATTGTCCGGCTCAACTCAGACAGCAACTTCTCTTTTGCAATGTCGGTCTTTACCTGAAGGTCCAGATCGGTCATACGCATCAGCTTTTCCATATTTGGTCGGCTGAGGAGTGTCTGGCTCATCAACCTGACTCGCTGCGACACATTTGGCTGAACCATCAGTCCCCGCAGTAGAGGGCGCAGCACATTGTTGCTGTCAATATGGACCCTGGCGGTTGCCAGGTACTCTTCAGGCATCTGATATACAAAAAACCAGCCGGACACAGCTAGAAGCCAAGCGGATATCAGCATGGTCCAGCGAAAACGCCAAATCCCTGAAAGAAACGCATTCAGTTGAGAGAGAAATACCTGCATGGGCTTTACCGTACTACGCCAGTAGTCGGCACGATTACTAGAACCATGCTTCAGGGATAATGATTACATCACCTGGCCAGAGGGCTACATTTGCAGATATATCCCCATCTTTTAGCAGATCCTCAACACGAAGTCCGTACGTCTCTCTGCTTCCTTTCACATGCCTGATCAGAACCGTCTTATTACCGTCAGCAAAATCTGTCAAACCCCCAACGGCAATCATCAAATCAAGCAACGTCATATGCTTGTTATAAGGGACTGATAGCGGCTTAGAGGCCTCACCCACGACCCTGATCTGCTGTGTAGGGATACCAACAAAGCCATCAACGATCACACTTACAACGGCACTCTTCACAAATTCCGAGTATGCCTTCTCAATGTCCCTGGCAAGTTGGCTGGGGGTTTTTCCGCTGGCCTTAATATCCTCGACAAGACGAGTGGTTATCTTCCCGTCAGGTCTAACAGGCACGGTTACCGTCAGCTCTTCGTTGCCCCACACAAAGATTTCAACAGAATCGCCTGGGCCAATAAGATAGTTATAATCGCGCTTAACGCTTCTTAGCTCTTGGCTTACTGGTGGATAGGCTGTGGACGCACAACCGGTAACGAATATTATTGCCAGACTCAAGCCCAGCGTGGAAATCATTCCTATGATACGCCGTGGATACGTGCGCATTGACAGTCCCTCCTTTTAACCCTGAAAAACTCAAACCCCTGCTCTCTAATGACGCAAAGCTCAAGAAAATTACATTTATTAACTAACCATAACTCTATATGACTGGATCCAACCCATAACGCCTGATCATACTCAGACCAATAACCCCCCCAAACAACCAACAGGTATTGGCCGATAATTACTTAAATTCGTAAAATAATCAACAACAACCATGACTTCCGTCATAAGTTACGCAAGTCTAATATGTTGAGAACCGCTGTTACAGCCTAAGTTACAGGCACGCTACTGGCCCATAAAGCAAGGTTACGCTGTCTATAGTAAACGGTATTTTATTCAGGTTCTACTTAGAATCTGCATATAAATAAACCATGCCGCATCGGGACAGATGGTGTTTTTAATGGATATTCGATGGGTTATATAAGATAAAAACTTTAGTGCGCACAGCACCGCCATAGGCTACCCAACAACAGACATGCTTATTCTCAACACAAATACGATCATCCTTAATCTAAATAGTCGCTTGTGTACGATGCCTTCTTAAGTGCGGCATGACAAACGCCAATAGTGGCAATTGGCTTTAGATGCTGCCAGCCCGATAGTACCAGCCTAAAGGCGCAGATTGTGGCGATCATCGGACGTGATTTCAGCATGCCTATACCAACCGCGCAAAATGTGGCAAAAACATTGAACATGTCACTGTCCAAACTGCGCAAACGCCTGCTTGAGGAAGATACCACATTCCAGGAGATCAAGGATGAGTGCCGAAAAGACACAGCAATCAACTATATGAACTCGCCCCAGCTATCGATCAATGATATCGCCGGTCTAATGGGATTCGATGAGCCATCGGCATTTTTTCGCTCATTCAAACGCTGGACCGGGATGACTCCGGGGCAGTACCGACAAAGTGAAAATTACGTTAACCAGCTTCAGTCTCAGAAGAATGGGTAGAGCAGCATCTAGGTCGAGGTGCTTAGCAACAGTTTGACCGCAGAGCGCCCCATCTCATCTATATCCTCAGGATCCACATAGATACCGTCATTGGAGAGCCGACATAGGCCATGTATAGTGGCCCAGGTTACCTGCGCCAAGCGGAGAGGTGTTGCGTTTTGTTTGAATATCCCAGCAAGTTGTAGCTTTTCTATCCGCGAAAGCCAAAGCTTGAAACTTCTTTTAGCGGCTATATCCAGGTTTTCCGTTGCCTTACCATATTTCCATATTGCCCTACCGTACATAAGGTCGTACTGTTCTTGATTATTGGTAGCGAAGCGCAGGTATGCGAGAACAAAGTCTTCAAATCCTTTTATTGGATCTTTTTCACCGCCCTTATCAATAATCTTCGCCAACAAAACATCCTGCTGTAGAAAACCATCTTCGGCGATGGCGCACAATAGCGCATGCTTATCCTTGAAGTGATGATAAGGGGCAGCGCGAGAAACATTGGTCATTTCCGCAAGATTCCGCATGCTCAGCGAATCGAGCCCGGATGTTTGCAGGATCTGTTTCGATGCGTGAATTAGACTCTGATACAAGTCGCCATGATGGTATTGTTGTTTTGCCGGTTTCATCTATGAATTCTTACGGTTAGATCTTGACATTATCAAGGATACAAGCCAATCTTAACTGCGTTAAGATATATCTGGATAACACTTACGGATTTTAGCACAGTTGAATTGAGCATGGATGGTCGTGTTGCACATATACGGTTTAACCGCCCCCAATCCTACAACACCATGAATCGAGCCTTCTGGCGCGAGTGGCCTGGTGAATCAGGTGTTTGAAGATGCCGAAGGAATAAACCGTTATCGCAACTCGGAATTCTCGGCATCACGTCAAAATATTTGGAACTAGTCAGTCATGCAAACACCACCTGTAAACAGTCAGACGAATCCCTATCCCCATCTGTTTCAGCCGTTGAATCTGGGATTTACCACACTAAAAAACCGTGTGTTGATGGGTTCCATGCACCTGGGGCTGGAAGAGCTCCCAGGTGGTTTTGACAGGATGGCTGCATTTTATACCGAACGTGCTCGTGGTGGCGTAGCCCTAATAGTTACCGGCGGAATCGGACCCAACAAGGAGGGGGCCGTGCATGCAAGTGCCGCAACATTGACTGAACCGTCTCAGCTTGCCGATCATCAATTAGTAACCAGAGCCGTACACCGGGTGGGCGGCAAGATCTGCATGCAAATCCTGCATGGCGGTCGTTACGCCTTCAACGACAAACAGATTGCACCATCAGCGATTAAGTCCCCGATCAATCCATTTACCCCAAGGGCCATCAGCAGCGAGGAAGTACAACAGCAGATCGATGACTTTGTAAATTGTGCGGCCCTGGCGCAGCAAGCGGGTTATGACGGGGTAGAGGTCATGGCGTCCGAAGGTTATTTTCTAAATCAGTTCATTGTTGCCCTAACCAACCAGCGCAATGATGAATGGGGAGGGGATTATGCCTGCCGTATGCGGTTGCCAGTGGAGGTTGTAGGTCAGATTCGCGCCAAGGTAGGTGAGAATTTCATTATTATCTTTCGTCTCTCCATGCTCGATCTGATTGAGGCAGGTAGCTCATATAAAGAGATAGTTGCGCTGGGCAGGGCAGTCGAAACAGCAGGGGCTACCCTGATCAATACCGGTATAGGTTGGCACGAGGCCAGGATTCCCACCATTGCCACCAAGGTTCCTCGGGCAGCATTTACCTGGGTTACCGCCAAGATAAGAAAAGAGCTGTCCATTCCGGTGATTACATCCAATCGCATCAACACCCCGGAAGTCGCTGAACAGGTGTTAACCAACGGCGATGCCGATATGGTTTCCATGGCACGGCCATTTTTGGCCGATCCGGAATTTGTTTTCAAAAGCCAACAGGGGCGAGCGGATGAGATCAATACATGTATTGGTTGCAATCAAGCCTGCCTGGATCATGTGTTTGTGGGCAAACTCACCAGTTGCCTGGTTAACCCCAGGGCCTGCCATGAAACAGAACTAGTCATAAAGACTGCAAACAGATCACAGAGATTAGCCGTTGTAGGAGCCGGTCCTGCCGGCATCTCTTTTGCTATTACTGCGGCAAAATGCGGCCATCAGGTAACACTGTTTGATGCAGCAGATGAGATTGGCGGACAGTTAAATATCGCCAAAATGGTTCCTGGCAAGCAGGAATTTTACGAGACCCTGCGCTACTTCAAACGACAGCTTAAACTGACGGGGGTTGAGGTAAGATTGAATACAGAGGTTAGCGCCGAAGATATAAATAATAACGATTTTGAACGAGTTGTTCTCGCCACTGGAATAGTGCCTCGCACCCCAAACATCCAAGGCATTGAGCATGAAATGGTCATGAACTACCTCGAGGTAATCAAGGGCGGCGAGGTAGGGAGACGAGTGGCTGTTATTGGCGCAGGTGGAATCGGCTTTGATGTCTGTGAATTATTAACCCATGGCTCTGAAGACAGCAGCATAGACATCAAGACGTTTATGGATAAATGGGGCGTAGATATGACCCTGACGGCCAGAGGTGGCATCGCTGGCACCACAAAAAAAGTAGAGCCTTCACCCCGCCAGGTTTACCTGCTTCAGCGCAAGCCAACCAAGGTTGGCGCGGGACTGGGAAAAACCACCGGATGGATTCATCGCGCAGACCTGAAAATGAAAAATGTCAAAATGATCAATAACTGTGATTACCAAAAGATAGATGACACCGGGCTGCACTTGACCATCGCCGGAGAACCAACCTTGTTAGAGGTGGATAACATTGTTATCTGTGCCGGACAGGACTCAAGGCGGGAGCTGCAGTCTACAATCAACACTCCTGTGCATATCATAGGTGGCGCAGATGTCGCCACAGAACTGGATGCGAAACGCGCTATTGACCAGGGGGTACGTTTGGCCATTGGCTTGGGTGGGATGGGGAAGTAGGCACAATATTCTGTTAATGGTATTGATTGAAAAGGTTCGTATTGCGTCATTTAGAAACAAAAAACCCGGACATAAGGCCCGGGTTTTGTTACATACGTTGTTCAACGTTTTTCATTAGAAGGTCTGAGTAAAACGTAGATTGATATGATCATCATCCACACGATCTGATCGATAATCACCAATTGTGCGGGCCCAGTCGAACCGGAGCTTGCTGGTATATTTACCGTTGCTTGAGTACATCACATCAAATCCTAGTCCTGCTGACTTGAGGATTGAATCAACTCCAGGAGTATTGATTTTATTACTCACTTTCCCCCAGTCGAAGAATGGCCCGGCATTGATGGTCCAGTTACCAAGATTTGGAAAGCTGTGCACCCACTCCACAGAAACCGTTGCGCCGTGTTCACCAGAGATAAGTGCCGGTTCAAAGCCACGAACACTATTGTAACCACCAATTGAGAACATATCAGATGACAGCAGTACATCACCAGCCTTCTGTGCACGGATATAAACCTGAGCGCTATCGTTTGGAAAAACCAGGTAACTTCCAAACAGGCTCGCACCAATTATCCAGGCCCGTGGATCACCATCGATGCGGGTGTTAGCATCCACCATCGGCGTATCTTCACCCTTATCATCAGCACCCAGCATATCTACGCCCTTACTAATTCGCACACTGGCGAAGTAGACAAATCTCGGGCTTCGTTTCAGATAACTGCCTTCAATATAGAGCTGCGTGATATTGTCTTCGGTTTCAAAGTCACCATCCAGAAATGACTCATGCCTTCGTCGCTGCAGTCCTCCGCGCAGCGTCGCCTTCTGTTTATTTTGATTGATCAGGTTCTTAGAAATGGCAATACCAAACTGTCTGGATTCACCAGAAAACTCAAGGCCACCATAGAATCCTGGATCAACATAACTTTCACTCCACCCTGCGTCTGCTTCAAGCATCAGGCCACCGAAGCCAAGTGGGATAGTAAAGATTGCATCGGCACTATGCAGATCATCTTCCGAAACACGCAGATCCAGGCCAAGGTACTCACCCAACTTAAACAGGTTACCTTTCTCCAACCGCAGCTCGGCAACTGTGCGTCCGGTTAGTTCACTGCCGTAATTATCAATGTTAAAGGTTTGTACATCCTGATCAGCTTGTTCCAGTATCAGACGCAGATCGGTGGTACCAATCTCTTGCCCTGGACGCAAGTTTATTCGAGCCTCGACATTGTTGATGTCATTCACGTTTTGCAGCGCAGTTTCTACTTTCTGCTCACGGAAAACTTCCCCTTTAATAATTGATGAGGCAAGACTTTTTGCACTGCTGTTCGGAAGCAGTCCATGGCCCTCAATATCCAAAGCGCCAATCATACCGGTAAAAATGTTTACCTTGAGCAACCCACCAGAGACATCCTGTGGAGGTGTGGCCACTTTTACCAGAACATATCCCAAATCAAAGTAGAGCTTGGTTAGATCATACTTAAGATGAGCGATATCTTCCCTTGTGATTGGCCGATTGAGATATGAAGCCACCTTCGCCTGCAGGGTAGCCTCATCTAAAATCAGACTGCCGCCAAACTCAACCTTAGTCAAAGTGGCGACAACCTCTTTAGCCTTTTCAGGCGGCTGAAACGGCGGAATATCATCAACTACCTTTACATCTTTTTTTGCGTCCAGTGGCTCCGCCCTATCCACTACAGGCCGATCGACAACCCCGGGGTGTCGCTCAGTAGCAGTCTGCCCTATCGCAGCATCTACCTGAAAAAAACAGGCCATCACCACAACAAATAGTAGCGTCAAGTGATTCAATAGAGGCCGCCCAAAAATATTTGAGCGGCTATTTTCATAGTATGGATTCTCAGGACTCATAACGACCAACCACCTTCATGCGGGAAGTAACAACCACTACTCTGATTCATAACAGGCACCAGACACCAATCGATCACAGAAATCAGGAGCAGCTGACGCGGTCATTGTGTCTTCCTCATTTATACTTGTTGCTTCACCCCCCGCTGCAGTGGGTGGAAGTAATGCGCCCGGGTCGGCACCGGCAAGTATGGCCGCCTCAACGTCAATACTTTTCACGTCTGCCACCTTAATTGGTGGTGGTAGTGTTACTCCGAAGCCAGTTGCTGCAAGCATGTCGCCATTGTCAGCAAAACTTAGTGGCTGACTTCCGGTTTTCCCAGATGGCCTAGCATGCTGTCTCAGGCTGAATACTTCATTAGGCGATCCTGGTACGGCAGTGGCAACATCTGGCTTTGGCTGGATATCGATTGCTCCGCCGGCCTCAATCACCAGCTGAGCGTAGCCGTTGCCGGGTTCTCCAGGAAACAGTGTTGCAAGCAGGAGGTCAAAATCAAAGCCAGGGCCACTGAGGCAACCAATATTACCATCGCCACAAACCTCAAACATGGTAGATCTGCCCTGCGCCAGTGCATCGTTAGCTGAAGCCAATGGATCTGCGCCACGTATGGTGATATCACCCGAGGCCAATAATAAATTTGCTGCAAGAGCAATCTCACGACGATCTTTAGAGGCCTTCGCAATGGAATTCGCCTCAAGATCACCGACAATACTGAGATCATAAGGAACAAACTCACCACCGGTGAATCCGGCTTCAATACTATCCAGACCAGCCACAGTGATCAGGCCAGCAAGGGATGCTGAAAATGACTTCTTGCCTTTAGACTTGGCTATGGAATTTACAATGACCGGATCAGTATTGATATTTACATCACCACCCGCGGCCAGGATACCCAAGCCCAGTGCCCGTGCACCGGAACCCGGTCCTTCGGCCTTGGCATTGGCCTCAACCAGGACATCGCCATTCATGGTTAGGGTCGCTGGTCTGATCCAGCCCTGCCCACCACTACCTCCCATATTGAAACCGGCTAGCATAGCTAATCCGGCAGCAGCTATCGCATCACTACTTCTCCCACGGGATTTAGCATTAGCACTGCCGTTAGAATTACCGTTGTAGACAATATCACCAGATGAGAGTAGAAGACCTCCGGCTAAGGACATTGAATTTCTACCCCGCGACTTTGCGTTGATATTCAAGTCACCGTTATAGTCAATATCACCTGATGAGCGCAGTATCCCTCCAGCCATAGACCTCGAATTACCACCCCTCGACTTGGCATTGATATTCAAGTCACCCACATAGGTAATTTCACCATCTTTGCCATCTGCCACTATACTGCTGGTGGCAACTGCTTCGGCCCTGCTACGTCTATAACTATTGTTATTGGCACGTGCAGTAACATCGATATCGCCATTGATAGCGACCTTATCAGCCATCCACTCATGACCGATCTCTACATCCGCATAAGCCCCTGCACTCCCCCAACCTCGCGCATTGGCTTTAGCTTTTACCACCACATGGCCGTTTACTTCCACATTACCCTGGCTGTCAATATCAAGGTCAGCGTCGGCGTAAGCATTTCCACGACTCGCCTTGGTTCCAACAGCAGTAGCCTTGACCAGGATGGTCTCGTCACCAGTGGTGATTGCAACACCGCGCTTACCCTCCACATCAAACTCAGCCTCGGCATCTGAGCCATTGGCAACTACAGAGGCATCAGTTCGGATGTCGATCACTCCGTCAGCCTCCATATCCAGATTAGCCTTGACTCTCTTGGTGTGTACTCCATCGGCTCTCAGTTTGAAGGTAGTAACTTCATCATTACTCAAAATATCATCTTTGGCATCTAAGCGTACCTCGACATCTCTACCACCACGGGCTGAGAATTTCGCCCCTTGCAGGTTGATATCCCCTTTCGAAGCAACCAATATGGTGCCGCCTTTACCATTACTGCCAAACTGGTCTGCATCCAGAATACCGCCAATATTGACTGAGGCATTAAAGATGGTGTTAACCATAGCAACGTACCCGGAACGGGCACGCAGTTTTCCCGTGTTTGTCACTCCCTGTTTTCCATCTTTTTTTGTCTTATTTTTTACACCGATTGAACCCAGACCAATAGTGACATCATTGACGCCGTTCTTGTTCTTGATGGTCCCATCATTTCTAACATAAGGTGCAACCAACAAGCCGAAACCACCATCCTTGGTTATGGTGATACTGCCCTGATTGATGATCTCTGCATGGTGATCAGCTTTTTTGTGTTTATTAACCCAAGAGCTAAATTTGCCCAAGTCACCTGGAATGCCCTTTCCGGTGGTCGTGGCCATAAATGAACCAACTCTGATCTGCGAACCCGGACCAAAAAGAAAGCCATTCTGGTTGATCAGAATGATAGTTCCTGCTCCAGTCAGACCACCATTAAATATGGTATTGCCACCAATCCCGTTTGCGTTGCCACGAATCCGGTTGATAGCTGCCTGGTTAGCTCTTTGCTTAAAGTGCACATGCTCACCTGGAGCGGTATCAAAGCTATCCCAACGAATTGTGACGTTCTGAGTTCCACCGGCACCCTTCTGATCAATGGTCGTCCTGTTACCGTATGCTATTCCCCCTGAGCCCAACGAACCATCCTTGACAACACCACCTTGAGGAAGGGCAAAAGCGGCAGAAGAAACAACCAGCCCGAGCACTCCGCCAACAAGCGCATGCGCGCAGACATTAATCTCTCTGCTTTGGCGTTTTACCGGACACCACAAGAACTTATCAATGAATGTTTTAAAGATTTTCATGACTGACCCCAGATTTGGCAAAATACTCAGTTTCGCCTTATTATTTGTTATTTGCCTTATTATTCTCTACCGCTGGCACAACATATGTACCGTTAGTCAACTCCCGCCACTGCTATCTGCCTGGAATGACCCTGCTTCTACGCCCCTACCGACTAAGACTGGAAGGGAATTCTATCTTTTCCGTGATACACGCTACTAATATGCGAGCAAAACCACATCCCCCGTTCGACGTAACCCGGACTAGCCACAACACCCATATACTGCAACCCCTTTTGCCCAGATTATAATCCAACTCGCCCTATTCTGGCCACAGGCTACCCTGCCTTCAGCCTCGCCTTGCTCGGCTGTCGAACCTTCGACCAATGGATTAAGAGTTACCTTATAAAACAATAAGTTAGCGTAATTTGGCGAACACAGTCAAAACTGACGAATGTACTGACTGTGTACCATTATCTTACCAGAGGAGAATATCCTTTCTCGAGTCCAAGGGCATCAATCCCCATCCGACTCCCGCATATTGTGGGCGATCCACTCCGCTAGCTGGTTTTCGTCGAACTCTCCTGCTGCCAGGGCCTGGATAGTCACAACCGCATCCGCTTCGGTGGCGATTAGTTCGTAGCCGTTCATCTGTAGAAACACATCGACGGCAACGAGAGCAATCCGCTTATTGCCATCACTGAAACAGTGATTATTGGCAAAGCCGAAACCATAAGCGGCTGCTAGCTGGGGTATGGCTACGGCAGGATTGCTGTAATGGTCTAGCTGTTGGGGACGCGCCGGGGTGGCCCCCAGCGCGTTTTCGTCAACCGGACCGTCGAGGCCTCCATGCTCTTGCAGCAATTCCGCGTGCATGGCACGAACCGCTGCCTCCGGTATCCAGACCGGCATTACTTAGCCAGTTCGTGAAGTGCGTTGCGGTATTTCCGGCGAGTCCGACTAAAGGCCTCCATGGTGGCCTCAAACTCAGGATCATAAGGGCTGAGCTGGACGCCATTGCGATTTTCGTCGGCATACAGCTTGTCACCCTCACGGAGGTGCAGACGCTCCAGCATCTCCTTGGGCAGGATAACACCAACAGAGCTACCGATTTTGCGCAGTTTCAGGGCGTGCATGTGTATACCTCCTATCTCTAATACATTAGATTATAACAAATGTTATAACATACAGGAGGGTAAATTTGGCAAACATACTGATTTTTGTACCATTACCATATAACGCAGTAGTTTTTTCATGTTGGCGTCACCAGTAGGACAATTGGATATTTTTGGATAATTTTGCAGGTAGCGTATTGCTGTTATGGATATTAATGGATATTATTCCGGGTATGGCCATCAATACCGACACCCTAAAAATCACCCCTGAAATCCTCTCACTGATAGCGGAGCTGGATGAATTCAAGGGTGCCTGGCGGGCATTGGGCACGCTGGCTCCGGAACGGCTTTCGGCGCTACGCCGAGTGGCTACCATTGAGAGTATCGGCTCCTCTACACGCATTGAAGGCAGCCACCTTTCTGATCAAGATGTCGCGCGACTGCTCAATAACATTGAGATCAAGAAGTTCGACTCGCGGGATGAGCAGGAAGTGGCTGGTTATGCCGACGTGATGAACGCGGTGTACAGCCATGCCGATGCCATCGTCCTGACTGAAAACCACATCCGCCAGCTACACCGTGATCTGTTGGCCTACAGCGGCAAGGATGAACGTCACCGAGGTAATTACAAAACCAACCCCAACCATGTAAGTGCCTTCGATACCGATGGTAACGAAATAGGTGTTGTGTTCGAAACGGCACTCCCCTTCGATACCCCACACCTAATGGCTGAGTTAGTAGATTGGACTCGCAATGCACTGGAGCACAAAGCACTCCACCCTCTTCTAGTGATCGGTGTGTTCACGGTGGTATTTCTTGAGATTCACCCCCTTCAGGATGGCAATGGCCGCTTGTCTCGCATACTCACCACCCTTCTGCTGCTCAGAGAAGGATATGCCTACGTCCCCTACAGTTCGCTGGAGAGCGTGATCGAGCAGTCCAAGGAAGGTTACTACCTGGCGCTACGTAATACACAGGGCACCATACGCACCGAGGCCCCGGACTGGCAGCCATGGATACTGTACTTTCTTCGCTCGTTGAAAAAACAAAAACAACGGCTAGAAACCAAGATCGAACGCGAGCAGATCCTGGTGGCCAAGCTACCGGAGCTGTCAGTCAATATTCTCGAACTGGCAACTGAACATGGCCGGCTGACCGTCAGTCAGATCGTAGAATTGACCGATGCCAACCGCAACACCGTGAAAAAGCACCTGCAAGCCCTGGTCGCCAACCAGCACCTTGCGCAGCACGGCAAGGGCAAAGGAACCTGGTATGGCCGCATTTAGCAAACGTGCAAGGACAAAGCATTTAAGGAGCCGTAGAAGTTGAACGCGGTAGAGATAGAAGAAACCAGCCTGGCAGCGCCTCGGTGGTAAGCTAAAAGATGCTAAGCGCGTGCCGTTTCAATTTAGAGATATCCGCGCAAAACACGCGTCCGACTTTGACGCTGCAGGTGGTGATGCCACCGAAAATCTACAGCACTCGGATGAACAAACAACCAAGAGACATTACCTTAGAAAGCCACAAAAAGTGATCCCTTTGCGCTAATCTGGGGGGGGAACCGTGGGGGGAATTACAAAAGAAAAAGGGCTAGCGTAACGCTAACCCCTTGATTTTATTGGTGGGCCGTGAAGGATTCGAACCTTCGACCAATGGATTAAGAGTCCACTGCTCTACCAACTGAGCTAACAGCCCATAAATGGGGTGGATGATGGGGCTCGAACCCACGACCACTGGAATCACAATCCAGGGCTCTACCAACTGAGCTACACCCACCATAAAATGGTGATACTACATCTTCCTCGGCCCTGCTATTGACGACTTAGCCTCGTAAGGTCTTAAGTGTCACTACGGGCCTAAAGTTGGCACGCCCGGCAGGATTCGAACCTGCTACCCTCGGCTTAGAAGGCCGATGCTCTATCCAAATGAGCTACGGGCGCATGGTCGATCAAAGAACTGGTCGGGGTAGAGAGATTCGAACTCCCGACATCCTGCTCCCAAAGCAGGCGCGCTACCAGACTGCGCTATACCCCGTTGTACAGCTACATAGTAGCTTTACGAAGAGCGGAATAATACGCAGACAAAGTCCCGGCGTCAACGATGAATTGATATTTTTGGCCCTAATATTTGGTGGACAAAAATACCCATTTAAGTATCATTCGCCACTCGTTTGAAAAGTATCTCAATGCGGTAGGAAATAAAGTATGAGCACACAGATTATTGACGGCAAGGCGATTGCAGCCGAAATCAGACAAACCATCAAGGCCACGGTAGCGGATATGCTCGCGCTGGGCCGACGCCCGCCTGGGCTGGCGGTAGTGTTGGTGGGTGAGGATCCTGCTTCCCAAATCTATGTGCGGAACAAGGAGCGTTCTTGTGAGGAGGTTGGCTTCCTCTCTGAGCTGCATCGGCTGCCTGCTGATACCAGTGAAAAGGCGCTGCTGAAGCTGATTGATGAGCTGAACGAACGGGATGAGATAGACGGAATCCTGGTGCAACTTCCCCTGCCTGAGCAGGTCAACGAGGAGGCGGTAATTGAGCGCATCCTGCCAACCAAGGACGTGGACGGCTTTCACCCCTACAATGTGGGTCGCCTGACCCTACGCATGCCTATTATGCGGCCCTGCACCCCCAAAGGGATAATGACCATGCTGGAGCGCACCGGCGAGAAGATAGAAGGTATGGATGCGGTAATAATCGGACAATCCAACATCGTGGGCCGCCCCATGGCCATGGAACTGCTGGCGGCACGCTGCACCATAACCGTGTGCCACAGCCGTACCAAAGAGCTACAGAAGAAGATCAGCGAGGCTGATATCCTGGTGGCTGCCGTAGGCCGTCCCGAGTTCGTCCAGGGAGAATGGATCAAACCCGGTGCCATCGTGATCGATGTGGGTATCAACCGGAGGGATGACGGAAGCCTGTGTGGCGATGTGCATTTTGCATCGGCCAAAGAGCGGGCTGGATGGATCACCCCGGTACCTGGTGGCGTCGGACCCATGACCATTGCCACCCTACTGGAAAACACCCTGCAAGCCCGAGAGCTGCACAGCACTCACCGTCTATAAGACGCGGGCAGAACCATGTTTACCGGCATAGTCCAGGGCACGGCAGAAGTCATCGACATAGTCGAGAAAGAGAACTTCCGCACCCACAGCATCAGACTTCCTCGGCAAGAGCTAAAGGGGTTAAAGCCGGGCGCATCCGTGGCCCACAACGGTTGTTGCCTGACCGTGGTGGAGATCGAAGGCGATCTGGTCAGGTTTGACCTGATGCACGAAACCCTGCGCGTCACCAATCTGGGAGAGCTGAGGGTAGGCGACCGGGTAAACTATGAGCGGGCCGCCCGCTTTGGAGATGAGATCGGAGGACATCAGATGTCCGGCCACATCATCGCCATGGCTGAGGTCACGCGAGTACTGGAGAGCGAAAACAACCGCCAGGTCTGGTTTAGGATGCCGCAGGATCTGATGCGTTACGTGTTCACCAAGGGCTATATCGGCATCGATGGCATCAGCCTCACCATCGGCGAGGTAGAGGGCGACGAGTTCAATGTCAATCTGATCCCGGAAACCCTGGAGCGTACCAATATGGACGACCGCAAGCCGGGCGACCATATAAATATAGAGATAGATCCCCAAACCCAGGCCATTGTAGATACGGTAGAAAGGGTCCTGCAAGAGCGGAATCTTAGCAACTAGACTGCTACATTAGATTCAGACAACACCCGATTCCAACCTGACAATATCTATGTTTTTTGTCCAAAGGCCATAGAAAAACTCCCCCGTTGACCCTAGACTTAAAGTCAGCTAATACAAATGGAGGAGAGACAAATGGCAATCTATAAACACATACTTGCAGCCATAGATCTTGCTCCGAATGAGCCCAGAGTACTTGAACAGGCCATAGAACTTAGCAAGCAGAATGACGCCGTACTGTCGCTGGTCCATGTGGTCGAGCATGTAGCTTCTATCTACATCAGCGAATCCAGCTTCCCTGAGATCCCGGATATTGAACAACGCCTCACCCAAGCTGCTGAGAAAAATCTGGAAAAAACCAAGCTGGACTACCAGATACCAGATACCGAGCCCTACGTTCGTGTCGGCACCGCCAAACACGAGATAGTGGACCTGGCCAAGGAGATCAATGCCGATCTGATTGTGATCGGCAGCCACGGCCGCCACGGTCTGCAACTGCTCCTCGGCTCGACCGCCAACGGCATATTGCATCTTGCGGCCTGTGACGTGCTTGCGGTGCGGATGGGCTAGTTCCTAACCTACCCAGACGCGCGCATTGCGAAACAGCCGCAGCCAGGGGGCGTCCTCGCCCCAGCCGTCTGGGTGCCAGGAGTTCTGCACACTACGGATCACCCGTTCCGGATGGGGCATCATGATGGTCACCCGCCCATCTTCGCTACTAAGCCCGGCGATTCCCAAAGGTGAGCCATTGGGATTGGCTGGATAGCGTTCTGCGATCTCTCCACTGTTCTCCACATATTGCAGCGATACCAAACCGGAGGCGCTTTCCCGATGGGCCTGATTGGCGAACTCCGCCCTGCCCTCACCATGGGCAACCACAATCGGCAGACGTGATCCCTGCATGCCCTGGAGCAGGATAGAAGGGGTCTCCTGCACCTCGACTGTAACGAATCTGGCCTCGAACTGTTCCGAGCGATTGCGTACAAAGTGCGGCCAATGTCCGGTCCCGGAGATCAGCTCATGCAGATTGGACAGCATCTGACAGCCGTTACACACCCCCAAAGAAAAGGTATCTTCGCGCTCAAAAAAGGCCTGGAACTGGTCTCTGGCCCTGGGGTTGAACAGGATGGACTTGGCCCAGCCCTCGCCCGCCCCCAGCACATCACCATAGGAGAAACCGCCACAGGCCACCAGGCCACGGAACTGATTCAGGGTAACCCGTCCTGCGAGGATATCCGACATGTGTACATCTATACTGTCGAACCCGGCCCGGTGAAACGAGTTGGCCATCTCGATCTGACCGTTCACCCCTTGCTCGCGCAGGATAGCCACCGGCGGTCTCACCCCGGTTACGATCATCGGAGCGGCCACATCTTCATTCTGATCAAAGCTCAGCGCTACCTGGATACCTGGATCTGCGGCATCGGCGATGCGATCAAACTCTTCGGCGGCGCACTCGGGATTATCGCGCAGCGCCTGCATCTCACGGGTGGTCTCGGACCAGGCCTGCTGCAACTCGACGCGGCTGGCACTGAACAGCTCCTGCCCGGCGCGGTTGATATTGATGCTGTCATTCGCAGTTACACGGCCGATGTTATGACTGTATTTTCCCAGGCCGGCAGCATGCAGTGTTTCAAGGACCGCCTGGGTATCGGCGCTGCGCACCTGGATAACCGCGCCCAGCTCCTCGTTGAACAGGGCCGCCAGATCATCCTCACCCAGCTCAGCGATATCCAGGGCAAGACCGCATCTTCCGGCAAATCCCATCTCGCAGACGGTAGCAAACAGACCGCCATCGGAACGGTCATGGTAGGCCAACAACAGGCCATCCCGGCTCAGCCCCTGGATGGACGCGAAGAAATGCTTCAGTACCCCCGGGTCTTTCAGGTCCGGGCCATGATGTCCCACCTGCTTGTAGACCTGCGCCAGGGCCGAGGCGCCAAGACGATTGGCGCCCTTACCCAGATCGATCAGGATCAGATCCGTTGCCCCCAGATCGGTGCGTAACTGCGGGGTAAGGGTACGGCGCACATCACTTACCGGCGCGAAAGCGGTGATGATCAGGGAGAGGGGTGCCGCCATCTCGCGCTTCACATCCCCGTCCTGCCACACCGTCTTCATGGACATGGAGTCCTTGCCCACCGGCACGGATATGCCCAGGGCCGGACAGAGTTCCATACCGACTGCTTTAACCGTCTCGTACAGCTTGGCATCCTCACCCGGATGTCCGGCGGCGGCCATCCAGTTGGCCGATAGTTGGATATCGCTGATGCTATCTATCGCGCCGGCTGCCATATTGGTGATGGCCTCGCCAATGGCCATACGCCCGGAGGCCGGGGCGTCGATCAGGGCCAGTGGGGTGCGTTCGCCCAGGGCCATGGCCTCGCCGGTGTAGCCCACATAGTCGGACACGGTGACCGCCAGATCCGCCACCGGCACCTGCCATGGACCCACCATCTGATCTCTGGCCACCTGACCGGTGATAGAGCGATCGCCGATGGTGATCAGGAAGGTCTTGTTAGCCACAGCAGGCAGACGCAGGACGCGCATGGCCGCTTCGGTCAGATCAATATCATTTAGTGCCAGTTCCGGCTTGTGGAACGATAGGTGTTTCACATCCCGCAGCATGCCCGGTGGTTTGCCAAACAGCAACGGCATCGGTATATCGATGGGATTGTTACCAAAATGGGCATCGCCCAGCAGCAGATGCTCTTCATCTGTGGCCTCACCCACCACCGCATAGGGACAACGTTCGCGTTCACACAAGGCCTTGAACTCTTCCAGACGATCTGCCGCCACCGCCATTACGTAGCGTTCCTGCGACTCGTTACACCAGATCTCCATCGGGGTCATACCCGGCTCATCATTCGGCACCTGGCGCAGCTCAAACTTGCCACCGCGGGCCGAGTCGTGCACCAGCTCCGGCAGGGCATTAGACAGGCCGCCAGCACCTACATCATGAATAAACAGGATCGGGTTATCACTGCCACGTTCCCAGCAACGATCTATCACCTCCTGACAACGCCGTTCCATCTCCGGGTTGGAGCGCTGTACCGAGGCAAAATCCAGATCCTCAGCCGAGGTGCCACTGGCCATAGAGGAGGCAGCACCGCCTCCCAGACCGATCAACATGGCCGGACCACCCAGCACCACCAGCGGGGTACCGGCCGGGAAATCGTTTTTCTGCACGTGTTCGTCACGAATATTACCCAGACCGCCAGCCAGCATGATGGGCTTGTGGTAACCACGCAGCTCTGTGCCATGGGCGGCAGGCACATCCTGTTCGTAGGTTCGAAAGTAGCCGCACAGGTTGGGCCGCCCGAATTCGTTATTGAAGGAGGCTCCGCCGACCGGCCCCTCCAGCATGATATCCAGGGCCGATACGATGCGATCCGGCTTGCCATGATCAGTCTCCCACGGCTGTTCCAGCCCGGGGATACGCAGATTGGATACCGAGAACCCGGTCAGACCGGCCTTGGGTTTGGAGCCACATCCGGTGGCACCTTCATCCCGGATCTCGCCGCCGGAACCGGTAGCCGCGCCAGGGTCGGGAGAGATGGCGGTGGGATGGTTATGGGTCTCCACCTTCATCAGGATATGGATTGGCTCCTGACTATAGCCGTAGGCCTTGCTCTCGGGATCGGGATAGAAGCGTTCACCCACACTACCGGTCATAACCGCGGCATTATCCTTGTAGGCAGACAATACGTTATCGGGCGACTTCTCGGTGGTATTGCGGATCATCTTGAACAGCGACCGCTCCTGGACCTCACCGTCGATCACCCAGTCAGCGTTAAAGATCTTGTGGCGACAGTGTTCGGAGTTGGCCTGGGCGAACATCATCAGCTCGATATCGACCGGGTTACGTCCCAGCCCCTGGAAGCTCTCTACCAGATAGTCGATCTCATCGGGGGATAGTGCCAGTCCCAGATCTGTGTTGGCCTTCTCTAGCGCCGACCTGCCGCAACCGATCACATCCACGCTGGTGGCGGCTTGAGGTTGGGCGTGTCTAAACAGGCAGGCCGCATCATCCAGTTCAAAAAAGACCGACTCGGTCATGCGGTCGTGCAGCTCGGCCATAGTGAGCACCAGCTCATCCTCACTCAGGCCGGCCTCTGATCCTGGATCCAGCGCAAGGTAGTAGACGATACCACGTTCCAGTCGTTCAATCTTTCCCAGACCACAGTTATGGGCAATATCCGTGGCCTTGGTGGACCAGGGGGATATGGTACCGGGACGCGGCACCACCAGAATCAAGCTACCCTGGGGCTCATGTTCCGTCAGGTGCGGGCCGTAGCGCAGCACCTTGTCCAGAACGAGCCGTTCTTCAGTGTCGAGGGATTGCTCCAGTTCGGCAAAATGGACAAACTCCGCGTAGAGATTTACCGGGTGGCCCAGGGCCGAAACCAGACGCTGTTCAAGCTTTTGCAGTCGGAATTTTGAGAGGGCCGGGGCGCCACGAAGAATGAGCATTTGCAACCTTATCTGTCAGAAATACAAAGGAGTGATGATACTCCAAGCCAATAGATATTTCCGCAGAAAAAGGCCTATGCAACCTCTGATTAACTCTCTGATGTGCAGAAGATGGCTAACAGATCTCAAACAATTTGGTCACTTCGTCTTGGCTGGCGATACACAGGCGGTCATCAATGGTTTCCGATACGGACAACAGCGCCTCACGCACCAACCCGCGGGAGTTGTTTTTCTCACTTAGATGGGCGGCGATAAGGTGCTGCAAACGCCCCAGGTCAAACTGTTTGATAAATCCGGCTGCCTGTTTATTGCTCATGTGTCCCAATCTGCTAGCCACGCGCCGTTGCAGGGCAGGCGGGTAGGGTCCACTTGCGAGCATATCTTCATCGTGGTTGCACTCGAGAAACAGGGCATCACAGCTCTGTAGCATCTCGGTGATGTGGGGGGTATAGAAGCCGATATCGGTGAGCATGCCAAGCCTGCGGCCAGCGGCAGAGAAAACAAACTGAGCAGGCTCCCTGGCGTCGTGGGGAACCGGAAATGGCTCCACCTGCAAGGCCCCGATACGAAATCCACCATCGTGGGAACTGAACAGACTGATCTCCGGAAGATCGCCACAACGGTTCTGACGATGGGTGCCGACGGTCATCCAGACCGGCAGTTTATAACGCCGTGCAAAGGCACCCACGCCCTTGATGTGATCCTGATGTTCGTGGGTAACCACTATGGCCGCAATGCTGTCCGGCTCAACCTCAAGCTGCCTGAGACGAAACTCGACTTCACGCGCGGCAAATCCGTTGTCCAGCAAGATCCTGGTATCGCCCGCCTCAATCAGCGCGGCATTGCCGCGACTGCCGCTGCCGAGAGAAGCAAACTTCATCTTCAGGACTAACCCTCAATCAGCGTATCTGTTCGTGCAGCAGAGTCAGAATACGGACCGCAGTGGGGGAGTTATCCCTGGCACCTGCCTCATTCATAACCACTATCTGGGTGGTATCGCCATCCGAATTCAGCTTGACCTGATAGCGATTCTCTTTGTCGATGTTCTTATCATCCTTCCAGAAGACCAGTTTTGACAACAGTCCAGGATCCTCATTCTCTCTCATCGGATCGTTATAGCGCACATAATAGACACCTTCGGAACGGCTGCGGTCCTCAACTGCAAAGCCCACCCGATCCAGGGCCACACCGGTCAATCTCCAGGCCCGATTGAACTCCTCCTTGACCGAGAGAGAGACCTGACCACTACCTCGGTTCAGCAGGGAACGTGCGCTCGCCGCCGGACCTTTTCTGGCGAGGGATTTGCTGGCCCTCTGGTCGGCCACACCCAGATGCACCATCAAACGACGCAGCATCTCGGCCTCAAGGCCATGATCGGTTTCACGCGGGATCCACACCGCCCGCTCACTTCCACCTGCAGATGAAGATACCAGCTCCTCCTGCATGCCTCTATGGGTCAGGAACAGCTCAATCGCGCCCTCCTCACTTCCACGTTCTATGCGTACCCGATACTGATCTCTGGTAGCGGCGGCGTAGGCAGAATCAAAGATCTTACGCACGGCATCGGTTATGAAGTCTGATTTGATATCGGCCCTGTTCTCTATCCAGCTGGTCACCATAACCCCCACGGACGGGTCCTGTTCCTCCATCAGGATTCCGTTCTCCTGCCAGAAGTCTATGACCCTGTTCCATACATCATCCGGGCTGGCCTTGATCACCAACCAGCGCTGATCACCGTTTCGCTGAACCTTGATATCCTCTAGCTCTGGAATCACGCTACCCGATATACCGGAGTTCGCGGTCATACTTCCCCGATTAGCGAAATCAGAATATGTTGCAGAACCCAAGCCCATGGAGCCCGGGATAACCAAGTCATCACTGATTGAGCTGCTGGATAGATCCGGAGGCACTTCCAGGTTTCTCTCGGCCGCTTTCGATTTCTTGTATTCAACCTTGCGATCGGGAAGCATCTCCCCTATCTGCGGCACACCACTACAGGCCACCAGGAGAGAGAGCGTTAGGGAGAACAATACCAATTTGGAAAATTTCAGTGCCATTTTAGTTTAAGCCTGTTTATTTGATTATTTCAGACCTGACGTCTATTTGCGCCAGTGCCGATGCAGTATACCCGGTCACAGTCCAGCTCGGGGGAACAAACGCCAGACCCCCTATATGAGTCCGGCTTGTTGCATAGAGTTCCGCAACTCGTCCCGATATTTCTCAGACAACCAAGTGAGCGGCAGCCTGATTCCAGCTGGTATACGCCCCATCTCGGCCAGGGCCCACTTTACCGGTATCGGATTGGCCTCCAGAAACAGGTCCCGGTGCAGACCAACCAGCCCTTGGTCAATCTTGAGCGCCGCTTCCCCGTCGCCGGCAAGCGCGGCCTTACACATCTCGCTCATGGCCCGGGGGGCAATATTTGTCGTAACCGATATCACCCCTTGCCCACCTGCCAGCATAAATTCACGACCGGTAGCATCATCTCCGCTATACAATTCAAAGCCATCTCCGCAACTACCCCGGAGCTGCGCAACCCGGTTAACATCCCCGGTTGCCTCTTTAATGCCGATGATATTCTCGATCTGCGCCAATCGGGCAACCGTCGCTGGAACCATATCACAGGCGGTCCGACCCGGTACGTTATACAGGATCTGGGGGATAGCAACCGCCTCAGCCACCGCCTTGTGGTGCAGGTAGAGTCCCTCCTGGGTCGGCTTGTTGTAATACGGGGTTACCAGCAGGCAGGCATCGGCCCCGGCCTGTTTAGCGCAACTGGTCAGGCTGATGGCTTCGGTAGTGGAATTTGCCCCGGTACCGGCGATAACCGGGATACGCCCGCCGGAAAACTCGACCACCTGGCGAATCACATCACAGTGCTCTGTTTCATCCAGGGTGGCGGACTCTCCGGTAGTACCCACGGCCACAATGGCGCTGGTGCCCTGCTCAACGTGCCAGTCAACCAGCCTACGCATCGCCTGCCGGTCAACACCACCGCCTTCTGTCATTGGGGTCACCAGGGCGACCATACTGCCTTGAAACATCTAAGTAACTCCAAATATCAACGCTAACCTCACATTCTAAACCCCCGTTCCAGGCAATGACAAGTAAAGCCTGTTTAGAACAAATTTCATAATCTATGTTGGACCGTGAGGGGTACTGATAGGTACACTCTGGCCTATAATTGTTTCGGGAGTAACATAACTAACATGTCGTCCAAACTTAACTATCTAGTAATCTCCGCCCTGGGCAAAGACCGACCGGGTATTGTTGACAAGCTGTCATGCACCATCCTGGATGAGGGATGCAACATCGCGGACAGCCGTATGACAGTACTGGGAGGAGAGTTCGCCATCATGCTCATGGTGGAAGGCAATTGGAACACCCTGACCAAACTTGAAGACACAGTTCCTGATCTTGAGAAAAAACTGGGGCTGACAATCATTGCCAAGCGCACCGGAGAGAAAAAGGCCGGCGGCAAGATGTTACCCTACGGGGTGGAGGTGGTGGCCCTGGATCATCCAGGAATTGTGCATCACCTAGCCAGCTTCTTCTCCAAGCGCGACATCAATATAGAAGATATGTCCACCAGCAGTTACGCCGCAGCGCATACCGGCACCCCTATGTTCTCTGTGCAAATGACTGTAGGCATACCATCTGATGTACATATAGCGACCCTGCGGGATGAGTTTATGGAATTTTGTGACGGCCTAAACCTGGACGCAGTGCTTGAGCCGATCAAAAACTAGGCCTTTAAGCTGCACTTGCATAAGAATGGATACACCAGCCCCGGATTACCACAGGTCCATGTCAATGGCGTGAGCAACAAGTAGAGACAGCACTATGCCTGAAGAACCTTCCTTGCAAAAAACCCTGTTTATCCTTGACACCAACGTGCTGATGCATGACCCAACCTCCATCTTCAGGTTCCAGGAGCACGATATATTCCTCCCCATGATGGTGCTGGAGGAGCTGGACAAGGCCAAGAAAGGTATGTCCGAGGTGGCCGCCAACGTGCGTCAGGTAAGCCGTTTTCTGGACGAACTGATGCGTGGCGCCAGTAAGTCTGATATCGATGCTGGCCTGCAAATGCCAGCCCCGGCTAATGGCAAGAGCAACAATCTAAAGGAACCTGGCAGACTGTTTTTTCAGACCAGGGATCTAGACAACCCCAAGCTCTCCAGCCTGCCCGGAAACACCCCAGACAATAACATCCTGGGAACCGCCCTGGCCCTGCAGGAAGAGCTCCCTGAGACACGCATAGTTGTTATCTCCAAGGATATAAACCTGCGCATCAAGGCTGCGGTGCTGGGTATTCATGCAGAAGATTATTCCAACGACAAGGTACTGGATGACGTCAGCCTGCTGTACAGCGGAGAGGCAGTACTACCAGCTGATTTTTGGGACAGCCACAGCAAAGACGTTGAATCCTGGCAGGAGGAGGGGCGGACATTTTACCGGGTTACCGGTCCTGATATCGAAGACTGGCATCCAAATCAGTGTCTCTTTCTCGAAGACGATACCGGCTTTGACGCCATGGTCAGAAGGACAGAAGATGATTCCGCGACTATTGAGCTGGTAACCGACTACAGCAACAAGAACCACTCGGTCTGGGGGATAACCGCCAGAAATCGGGAACAAAATTATGCCCTGAACATGCTGATGGATCCCGAGCTGGATTTTGTATCGCTGCTGGGAACCGCTGGCACCGGCAAGACCCTGCTGACCCTGGCGGCCGGCCTGACCCAGACCCTGGATCAGAATCTCTACCGCGAGATCATCATGACCAGGGTCACGGTGCCGGTGGGCGAGGACATCGGATTCCTCCCCGGAACGGAAGAGGAGAAGATGACGCCATGGATGGGGGCATTGATGGACAACCTGGAGGTATTGACCCAGATCGAAGGCGGCGAATGGGGTCGAGCCGCCACCGAAGATCTACTGCACAGCCGCATCCGCATCCACTCGCTGAACTTCATGCGCGGCCGAACCTTTCTGAATAAATTCATCATCCTGGACGAGGCCCAGAACCTTACCCCGAAACAGATGAAAACACTGATTACCCGTGCCGGGCCTGGAACCAAGATTGTCTGCCTGGGGAATGTGGCCCAGATCGATACCCCGTATCTAACCGAGACCACTTCCGGACTCACCTATGCGGTGGATCGATTCAAGGGGTGGCATCACAGTGGGCACATAACCCTGCTGCGCGGGGAGCGTTCCAGGTTGGCGGATTACGCTTCGGACCGGCTTTAAATCAGGATCCAGGTATCAGGGCCGAGGGCCAAGAAAAACCGGCTTGGCATAATAAACCAGTGTTTCTGGACAGACACTAACTAGTGACCGCCCGGAAACGAAAAATTAACCGCAAAGAACGCCAAGAGCGCGAAGTTAATGTATCGATTAACATTGCATTTTCTTTGTGATCTTTGCGACCTTTGCGGTTTGAACCAGCGTTTATGAACAGATACTAACTAGCTGGCCTGTTCCTCAGTCTGCGGCTTACGCACGCGGATCGACAGTTCACGTAGCTGCTCCATGCTTACATCCGAAGGAGCAGAAGTTAGCAGGCAGGCAGCGGTCTGGGTCTTGGGGAAGGCCATTACGTCACGGATGGAACTGGCACCTGCCAGCAACATGATCAGACGATCCAGACCGAAGGCAATACCGCCGTGGGGCGGACAGCCAAAGCGCAGGGCATCCAGCAGAAACCCGAACTTCTCCTGGGCCTCTTCCTCGCCTATTCCGAGCAGCCTAAACACCTGCTCCTGCACCTCCTGACGATGGATACGGATGGAACCGCCACCCAACTCAGTCCCATTTAAGACCATATCGTAGGCGCGTGAATTACAAGCACCGGGATCACTCTCCAGAAGTTCCAGATGTTCTTCTTTACATGCGGTGAACGGATGGTGCAGTGAGTTCCAACGATCTGACTTATCATCTTTCTCGAACATGGGGAAATCAACCACCCAGAGCGGACGCCAGCCATCTTCCATCAGGCCGCGCTCTTCACCCAGCTTCACCCGCAGGGCACCCAGCGCCTCGTTTACGATCTTGGCCTTATCCGCGCCAAAGAAGATCAGATCACCATCCTTGGCACCGGTACGGGAGAGAATCTCTTGAACCGCTGCATCCGGCAGGAATTTCAGGATCGGTGATTGCAGGCCCTCAGGGCCCTTGGCAATCTCGTTCACCTTTATATAGGCCAGACCCTTGGCTCCGTAGATGCCGACAAATTTGGTATATGCGTCGATATCCTTGCGACTGAGGTCGCAACCGTTGGGCAGGCACAGGGCGGCAACCCGTCCATCCTGGTCCTTGGCAGGACCGGAGAATACCTTGAAATCAACCTCCTGCATCAGGTCGCCCACATCAATCAGCTCCAGCGGGCAGCGCAGATCCGGGCGATCAGATCCAAAGCGATGTACCGCTTCGGCGTAGGTCATGCGGGGAAACGGATTGGGTAACTCTTTACCCAGGACCGCCATCACCACCTGACGGACCATCTCCTCCATCATGGTCATGATGCTATCTTCATCCATGAAGGAGACCTCGATATCCAACTGAGTAAACTCAGGCTGACGATCCGCACGCAGATCCTCATCACGGAAACAGCGTACCACCTGGTAGTAGCGATCCATCCCAGACATCATCAACAACTGTTTGAATAGCTGTGGCGACTGGGGCAAGGCAAAAAACTGTCCAGGATGGGTGCGTGACGGCACCAGATAGTCCCGGGCACCTTCCGGTGTAGCCTTGGTCAACATTGGTGTTTCTATATCCAGAAAACCATGATTATCCAGATAGTTGCGCAGGATACGGGTAACCTTAGAGCGCATCTGGATGCGTTCTAGCATCTCGGGACGGCGCAGATCGATATAGCGGTAACGCAGGCGCAGCTCTTCTGAAACCTTTTCATGCTCATCCAGCTGAAATGGCGGAGTATCTGCTCTGTTCAATACTTCCAGTTCCAGGCCCAGCACCTCAACCTCACCCGTTGGCATATCGGAGTTCACCGTCCCTTCCGGACGCGCTCGGACCCTGCCCTTGATCCGCAAAACAAACTCGTTTCGCACCTGCTCGGCCTGAGTAAATACCTCTGCCAGATCAGGGTCAAATACCACCTGGGCCAGACCTTCGCGGTCCCGCAGGTCGATGAAGATAACACCGCCATGATCACGTCGGCGATGTACCCAGCCGCAGAGGGTGACGTCCTGGTCAATTAGGGAGGCGTTTAGATTTCCACAATATTGGGTGCGCATGAAACTGTTACCATTTTCTTAGGTGATGGGCCAAAGGCGGGAATGTTAAGGTTTGGGCTCTTCTGGTGCAAGCTTTGATGATGCATGAGTAATATCTGGAACCACTGCTCCCATGGACATCAACATCTTCAGACCGTCATCGACACTCATATCCAACTCCTGAACATCCTCTTTCGGAACCATCACAAAATAACCGCCTGTCGGATTGGGAGTGGTTGGGATATATACGTTAATTACCTCGTGACCGGTCTTTTTCTGGGCTTCGCCCTGATCTCTGCCAGTGAGAAAACCGAGTGTCCAGAGACCACGCCGGGGAAACTCTACCAATAATACCTTGCGAAATGACTGCCCATCGCTGGAAAACATGGTCTCTGCCAACTGCTTCGCCCCGGAATAGACCGAACGCACCAACGGCACATGCGACAGAAAACGCTCCCAAAGCTTGACCAGTTTGCGCCCGAACAGGTTGGCCACGAACAGGCCGGTAAGGATAACCACAATAAACGAAAGCAGTACGCCTAACCCTGGAATAGCGAATCCCAGCAATGTTTCCGGGCGATATGCCTCCGGTATCAGCATCACTGTGCCGTCCAACCATCTGATTAGCAACCGCACCACCAGGATGGTGATCCCAAGAGGTACCCAGATGAGTAATCCGGCTATCAGATAACGTCTGAATATTGACATCTATGCTGGCCTTATCGGTAGTTACTTATTTGCTGGGCACTTACCGGTCCCACATGCAGGGGATGGGTTCGACTCTTGTTTTCCGCTGTCATGCAGGTTTTTTTGCTTGCCTTTCTTAAAATCCGTCTCGTACCAACCGGATCCTTTGAGACGAAACCCAACTGCGGAGATCAGCTTTTTTAATTCCGGCTTACCACAATTCGGGCATATCTCCAGGGGAGCATCACTCAGTTTTTGCAACTTTTCCAGACTCTCACCGCAAGACTTACAACGATATTCATAAATCGGCATCTATAAACTCTCTATGTTCAACAATTACTCAACCAGTTACTGCATATATGTAGGCAGAAGGCAGCACTTCAACCCATACTAACCCAGCCATTTGTAGCTGAAATATATGCTGTACGATGGTTGGTCCAGGATGGAAGGCTTGCCAATAACCAGCAATACGGGCCGTAACTCAGACCCAAAACCACGGGGATTCTACCACAATCGCGATTCAGAGCCCGAATCCTTTTGAGTCGTCAATTTCATCTTCCCGCTCTCTTATATCGTCCACCAGCCTGACTAGTGCCGAATGTTCTTCTGTGGGAAGACCAAATCTTAGATATTTCTCCAGGTGTAAGAATACTTGTTCGAGGTCGCTGTTTCGTTTCGACAGATAGAGCAGACTCTTGGCCAGAAAAAGAGAATCTTCATCCTCTTCCCTCATCCTCTCCGCTTCATCCAGCGCGGTCTTAAGTTCATTTGCATCCGGCTTCATAGCATCACCTCACTGATTTTGCTCACGGCGCTTGCGCAGAAACTCGCCCTGACGTTTGATTACATGGCGAATTAGCAGATCACGATCATTCTCTCGCATGTGGGTAAAATTGACTCGGGTAAAAAAGCTAAATCCCTCTCCGACATCATCAACCCGGTCACAGCCAACCACCTCACAAAAGGTGATTATCCCGGTAAAGGATGGCATAAGCAGTAGTCGCAATTCCAGCATGATTCCGGTATCTAACGGCTTGGAGGTGTAAAAGGCCATACCTGAAGCGCTGAGATTTACCGGCTGCGCCGACTGATCTGTCAGATAGTTATCAGTAGAGATTAAGGCGCGCCCAAGGATATCTATCTTTTTATTGATGGCCTTTAGGTATGCGGCGATGTCCGGTTCGTCTCCCTCGATCCGGTGCATAATTACAGCCATGTTCTGATTTATCGATGCGATGTTGCCCATCACGGTAAAGTTTCCCTCTAGCTCCATGTCCATCTGGCCAATCCGGCCTTCCAGTTCTTGTTCAGAAATCTGCTGATAGCTCATGCTGACAGAGTCATCAATACGGAAGAAATTTCTTCTCTCCGCGCTATCTTCAGCTGTCGTTGTATTGCCAGTCATTGCCGCCCCTCCAGCATTCCACCTGAATTATTTAACATCCATCACCTCTCTTTTGCCTGGATCCTCTCCCCGCACCAGGATCAGCTCCACCCGTCGATTCTTGGCACGATTTTCCGCAGAGTCGTTTGCAACCAGTGGATTAGAGTCGGCATGTCCCTCTACCAAAACACGGTCTTCTGACACCCCAGGATTCAGCAGAAGTGCATGTACGACTGTCACCGCACGCGCCGAGGACAGTTCCCAATTGGAACGGAACCTGGAAGTGTATATGGGGACATTATCTGTATGGCCCGCAACAATAACCCGCCCTGGAGATCTGACCACCGCATCACTTATCCGGTCGATTACGTCGAGGAATCCTGGATTAAAATCTGCACTTCCTGATGGGAATGAGCCCTTCTCCTGAATCCGAATAATGATCTTGGACTCTGCCGTCTCAACGGTTACCAGACCTTGCGAGATCTCATCTTTCAATGCCTCTTTCAATTCCTTGGCCTGTTGTTCTATCTCTTCCTTAGTCTTCTTGGCGTGATCATCCATTGCCTCCTGCTCCAATCTTTCCTGTTCAGTCTTCTCCAGCTCTTTCAGTCTTTCCTGCTCGGATTCTTTCAACTCTTCTGTCTGACCCTGCTCTGTTTTTTCCAGCTCTTCTTTTAGCTCCTGCATAGCCTTTTCCAACTCTGCAAGTTTTTCAGGATCGGTTTGTTCCAGCTCTTCTCGCTGTTCCTGTATAACATTTTCCATCTGTTCAAGCTTCTCTCGCAGTTGCTCTATCTTTACCTTTAGCTCTTCGCTCTTCTTCTCTTCCGGGACGTCCAGTTTTTGCTTCTCCTCGTCCGTAGTCTGCTGTCGAATCTCGTTTACCAGAGAGGTTTCAGAGGTTGCTGGGCTAAACTCTTGCTTAATCACGCTGGTGCCCATTACCGTCTCCGGAGCAGGAATCTCGCGTTGCACACCAAAGGCATCCTTCATGGACTCAGCCATCTTCTTAAAACGAATGGCATCTATCTCGGAAAAAGAGAGCAACAACACAAAAAAGCACATCAATAGAGACATAAGGTCGGCAAAGGTCGCCAACCAGGGCGGAAGTCCAGCTTCGCATTTCGGACAATCTTTGGGCAAAACCTACTGCTCCTCTTCCTTGCCCCGTTGTGACGATGGCAAAAAACTGGATAACATCTGCTCCAGTACCCGTGGATTCATGCCCTCTTGTATCCCTGAGATGGTCTCCAGAATGAGATACTTATTCGCCTTCTCGAGTTGGCTGGAACGGGCCAGCTTATCTGCCAAGGGTGTGGCAAATGCGTTCGCAATCACAGCCCCGTAGAGGGTGGTCAACAGAGCCACGGCCATGGCGGGTCCGATACTGGCTGGGTCTGACATATTCGCCAGCATCTGCACCAGTCCTACAAGGGTGCCGATCATCCCCATGGCTGGGGCCATGATAGCCATGTTCCTGAACATTCTCTGACCAACCTCGTGACGTTCAATGGTCAGATCGATGTCCCTGTTCAACATCTTCTGCACCAGGGATGGATCGTGTCCGTCCACACATAGGCCGATGCCTTCTTTTAGAAAGTCATTGCTGATCTCCTGTCCCTCCAGGGCCAAAAGACCATTCTTGCGTGCCACGTCGGCCAGCTGGACCGCCTCTTCGATAAGTTGAGCCGCATCGTAGGTTTGGTAGAAAAATGCCTTCATTGCAATGCTGAAGGAGCCCAGAAAGTCCTTCAGGGAAACCTGCATCAGGGTCACCATGAAGGTGCCGCCGACAACAAGCAGGACAGATGGCACATTGACGAACAGCATCACATCGCCACCGGTCGCAATTGCGCCAATGATGATGCCAAAACCGCCCAATAACCCTATGAGTGTTGCAATATCCACTAAGAGCTTCCTCTTGAATCAAAAAAACTACATCGCACGAACGCAATTGCTGTATTTGATAGCGGTTCACGCGCTGAAAACTTTAGTTCTTATTTGCCGGGCTAGCAGCTCAAACTATGGCTGAAATCTCCTCCAGCAGACCGGTTTGTCCCGAAGCTTGCTCCACATATCTATCTGATATAACTAACCATTACCCGCTGTTTTTGCCGGATTAGCCAAGAAAGATCATATACAGGATAGGGGGACTGATCACGTCTGATCGAAATACCGCTCCAGGAAACGTTCAAACGAAATATTATCTGCATCTTCCATAAGATTCTGCTGCTCTGTGGATCGGCTGACCTCTTGTTCGAACATCTGTTTGCTCGCCTGATCCAAATGCCAATCATCAAAGAATTGTTTATATTGCAGTGACATACTCTGAGCAAAATGGAAAAAACCATCTCCATTTTTCCGCATTTCGGCCAGCATTAAGGCAGAGGGGGTACGTTCCGGATCCGCCACAATCTCAAGCTGCTGCTCTAATACAGATGAGTATGGACACTTCGGGTCATCCCCATCCAACTGCTCGCAGATAGCACGCATGTTCGAACAGATCTCATAGGCCCAATCAGATAATTTTATCTCTTCATCCTGACGCGATAACCTAAGCTGGTCGTCCCGTCCACGATGGGCAACCAACTCCATATTATGATCGATATCTATCTGTTCTTGGGTATCAATGTCAGGACTATCCTGAAGTAGACAGAAGATCATAAATGCCTCAAGAAACCACAACTGCTCCTGGCTAATCCCCAATGGGTGGAAGGCATTAACGTCACCAGAGCGCAGTTCTACATACCTTACCCCACGCTGTTGCAATGCTATGCTCGGCTTTTCCAGACTACCGGCTATCTGCTTGGGACGGACTGTGGAGTAATGCTCATTTTCGATCTGCAGGATATTGGTATTGAGCTGCTCATATCTGCCGTTTATCACAGTACCTATGCGTTCCCACTCGGGGCAACTGGTATTTATGGCAGAACTCAAGCTGGTTACGTATGAGTCAAGAGAGTCGTAGCAGACATTGATGCCGATGCCTTTCTCCCTACTATTGGTATAGCCAATGTCCCCCATACGCAGGGAGGTGGCAAAGGGTTCAAAATAGGTGTTCTCATTGAACTCGATCAGTCGCGTCTTCTTTTCACCGATAAAGGACTTACATACAGCAGGTGAAGCGCCAAACAGGTAGGGAATCAGCCAGCCATAGCGTTTTAAGTTGCGCACCAGCCCAAAATACTGTTTGTCGATAAAGTCACGAGGCTGGCTGGAATCCTGCTCCAACTCCTGATACATCTGCCAGAAGGCATCAGACGGAGAGTAGTTGAAATGAACACCGGAGATCACCTGCATTACCCGCCCGTATCTATGGCCGAGTCCGCGCCTATAGACGGTCTTCATTTGGCCGGCATTGGAGCTGCCATACTGTGCAATCGGAATATTGGCCCCACCCTCCAGCACACAGGGCATACTTGTGGCCCACAGGACCTCATCTTCCAGCTTTGAGTAGACGAAGGCATGGGCATCGCCCAAAAACGCCAAGGCATCACGACTATCTGAAAATGGGGGGGTAATGACCTCAGTCAGCGCTTCCGAATAGTCAGTAGTTATGTATCTATTGGTCAGGGCAGAACCTAGTGCCGATGGATGTTTAGTCCTGGAAATACTGCCGCCCGGAGACACCCTCAGGCTCTCCTTTTCCAGGCCTATGCTACCACCTGACAACAGCTTGGCATTTCCGGCATTTATAACTCTTGCCAAACGTTTATCTAGATTGGAATACAAAAATCACCCGATTATATTTACTGCACAGGGATGTGTTTCAGTGGTTACGCATTAAATTTGCCGAAAAAAGAAGGGGGGTTCAAAACTCATATTGAAGCAATAAACCTTTCATCGCAGCTGGTTAGCCATCACAGCACGCGGCACAGACTTGGTTATATAGTCGGTAAGTATACGCGCCGCCTCTTTTACCCCTATCTCTCTAATCACCTTAAGATCGGCCTCTACTGCTGACTTTCTCTTTACGTCGGCAATTTGATCATCTTCACCATCATCTGCTGGTTTTACTCCGATGGAGCTGAAAAAACGGTTCTTCCTATCCTTATTTGCCTGTTTGCGTTGTTCCCAACTCTGTTTGCGCTTCTCCTCGTTCAGGGAGACAACCTTTTCATCCCTTATTTTTTTGAGGACCTCGCTCTGTTTTACCAGATAATCAAATCCAACATCGGATTTTATCCTGTTCTTATGCTGGCTACGATAGATGTCAAATGGACCCAGATTACCTCTTGCGTGATCCAGCGCTTTTATGCTGGCCCATGGCAGCGCATTATCCAGTGATCTTTCACCTTCATCATTGGAGTCAGAGGCGGTGGGATAGATGATATCCGGCACCACCCCACGGAACTGGGTACTGGCTCCATCTATCCGGAAAAACTGTGCCATGGTCAGGCGTAGCCGACCAAGCTTCTTCCCTCCATTATGTACAAATCTTCCCAGATCAATCAGGGTCTGCACCGTACCCTTACCAAAGGTGGGCTCTCCTATAATGATGCCGCGACCATAATCCTGTATTGCCCCGGCGAAGATCTCTGATGCAGACGCGCTATACCGATCCACCAGCACTGCGAGGGGTCCAGCGTACACCTGCTCTGGATCAGTATCCCGCTCGACATCCACAGACCCAGTGGAATCCTTAACCTGAACAACTGGCCCGGATGGAATAAACAGACCGGTGAGCTCCGTGGCCTCTGTCAGAGAACCACCTCCATTCTGCCGCAGGTCGATTACGATGCCGTCAACCTTCTCTGCAGCCAGCTCTTTCAGTATTTTGCGCACATCCCTGGTAGTACTGCGAAAATCCTTATTGCCTTGCGAGGCACCATCGAAATCACGATAGAAGGCGGGTATATCCACCACTCCGATGCGCACTCCTGTCCTGCCGCCTGGATTTTCGATAATAGATTTCTTGGCTGCCTGATCTTCCAGCTTAATCTTGTTCCGCACCAGGACTATGGTCTTGCTAAGTCCGGTTGACACGCCCTCTTCCGGCACTATCTGCAACCGTACTACCGACCCTTTGGGGCCGCGAATAAGATCCACCACATCCTGCAGGCGCCATCCAACCACATCTACTACCTCACCCTCGTTCCCCTGCCCAACACCGGTGATGCGATCTCCTGGATGCACCAAGCCGCTTTGCCCGGCAGGACCGCCAGGGACAGTCTTAAGCACTACGGTGTACTCATCTTCCACGGTAAGGACCGCACCTATACCCTCAAGGGACAGGCGCATGCTGATATCAAAATTCTCAGCCAGACGCGGCAGCATATATGAGGTGTGTGGTTCAATGGTTTGGGTGTAGGCATTGATAAACAGCTGGTAGACATCGTTCGATGCGAGTTGTCTGGTACGATGCAGGGTGTTCCCATAGCGCTTGCGCAGGGTGGTTTTTATCTCCTTTATCTTCTTGCCAGTGAGCTTCAGGCCCAGGACGTCGTTCTTGACACGTTTGCGCCACATCTCGTCCAACTCTTGCTTATTCGCCGCCCAAGGGACGTCCTCACGATCAAACCGGTAGACCTCATCCAACTTGAAGTTGAAATCACTACCCAGCAGCTCCAGGGCATGGGATACACGCTCTTCCATCCGCATGCGGTAGGTAATAAAGATCTCAAAGGCCGGTTCCAACATGGCCCCACGCAGGGAATCATCCAGTCGGCTACGGTATTTCTTGGTAAAGCGGTCGACATCCTTCTGGGTAAAATATCTTCTGTTCGCATCCAATGATTCGAGATAGCGCTCTAGAATAGCTGCCGACATGCCATCATCCAGGACGCTTTTCTTATAGTGATACTTACCCACCACATTATTGATGATCAGGGTCGACTGACGCTGTTCCCTGGTTGGCTTCAGCTCCTTCAGGGGTACCTCTTTAAGTGTCAGTGTCGCAAACAGAGGGGTGGCCCAAACGATGAGCAACAGTTGTAGGAGTATTATTCCGATCTTCATCTGACTGATATTTACCCTATTGACGCAGCCGAGGCTGCTTTTGTGTACAAAACTTAGTGTTCGACCCCATTCCTGAACCGAAGGTTTCATCTTTAACCTTGGTTAAAGATACCATCATACCGCCAGCATTGGATGTAGACCCGTAACCAGCTCATGAAACTCATCATGATCCGGACCTAAATAGCCGTGACGAATAAAGAAATCTATAAGTACCAAGTTGCAGTTTAGCTTAAACTCATCGCTTTCGAATACTATCTTCATCACATCCCGCACCGGCAACAGCTCAAACCCAGCCACCTCGCCATCCACACATCTGGGCAGAAATGAACCCGGAAGCTCCAGATCATAACAGTATAAGGTATCCGGCTTCAGTCCCTTCCCACTCTCCATATTGTATGTGATAGCGCCCACAGGCCGCGCTTTTGCCGCCATTTCACTGCTGATCCCGGCCTCTTCCCAGCACTCCTTTGCCAGATTTTCTCCCAGTCCGATATCCGCCGGGAGCCCCCCTGCCACCAGATTATCCAATCTTCCGGGAAAGTGGATACGGTCATCCGAACGTCGACCCAACCACAATTTCAGCTCACCATTCTCCCTGGTGTAGCCGTTCATATGCTGGCCAAAGGCCCTGATCCCAAAATAGGGCGCGGCAGCCCGGTCCAGTCGTAACATCCCCTGATCTCTGGTTCTGGGTGTGGCTAGATACTGCTCTCCATGCAGGTGGCTGATGCCCCCGTATCCGACCAGCTCAGACAGCACCTCTGCCACGATGGAACTGCGTTCTGTGCTGGTTAATCCGGGTAGGAGAAGATCCACCGCATCCGATCTGACCTGGAAGACATCCGGCCAACGGGCGAGATGTGCGGCAAACTCAGGCCTCACCATCCCCACTCGCACCGCATCGATGCGAAAGGGGATAAAGTTGCAGCTGTTGTATCGGTTGCAGGCTATAACGTGGCGTAAAAAACTCATCCCAGTTCCGCCTTGGCCCTACGCCATAACAGTTCCATCGCCTCCAGATCCAGTTCATCCATGAGCTGACCTTCGGCTGCAAGCAGGCTCTCCATAACCCTGTATCTGTGCTCAAAGGTGGAATTTGCCCGACGCAGGGAGCTCTCTGCATCAACGCCTGCGTGCCGCGCCAGATTTACGCAGGAAAACAGCAGATCGCCAATCTCTGCCTCCAGACGCCCCCGATCTCCTCCGGCATCCAGTTCGGCCTTGACCTCCGCCAGCTCCTCCCTCACCTTGTCCATGGGGCCCTGAATATCCGGCCAGTCGAAACCAACCTCAGCGGCGCGCTTTTGCAGCTTGCCCGCACGTACCAGCGCTGGCAGGGCATGGGCTACCCCGTCCAACTGGCCCACCACCCCCTCAACATCATCCTTGCGGCTACGTTCCTGCGACTTATGCCTGTCCCAGGCCTTGGTCTGCTGATCAGCGCTATCTATCTTCTCGTCGGCAAACACATGGGGGTGGCGTCGAATCATCTTGGCGCATATGGAGTTAACCACGTCATCAAAATCGAACAGTGACTCCTCGCGCGCCATCTGGGTGTAGAACACCACCTGAAACAGCAGATCGCCCAGTTCATCCCGCAGCTCATCCATGGCCTCCCTCTGAATAGCATCAGCCACCTCATAGGCCTCCTCAATGGTATGGCGGGCGATACTGGCAAAGGTCTGCTCTCTATCCCAGGGACAACCTGATACCGGGTCGCGCAACTGCTCCATTATCTGTATCAACTTGTGCATCTGTTCTCCAAAGGTATTATCTGGCTTAGAATGACAGAGAGCGGCAGATGCGGCAATGAAACATACGCTCAACCGCTACCCTCTTACCCCGCCAGACGAGAAAAAAATAATTCCAGTGTTATAATGAGGCATAAAATTATGCACGCATTCTCCTCCCGGCCAACGGTAGAGGAGATTTTTTGATACAGGTACTAGTACTCCAACAAGGTTATATTGACGGATACAGCGTTACTGTGGTGTTGCGCAACAAGGCACAGCACGCAGGCAATGGCCTTAGTCCTTGTTAAGTGCTGTAACGCCGTGGCGGGACACCACAGTAACGCCCGAAGGGTTGGCCTGTCAGCGTCCATGGCTGCGTTATGCCTCTTGTTAAGGACTAAGGCCATTAACTGCGAGGCATGCCTTGCCCTGAACACTGACAGGCCAACTGTGTCCGTCAATATAACCTTGTTGGAGTACTAGTTTGTAATGGCCAGAATAACCCCCCTGATAGCACTCCTGATAACACTCCTGATTGTTCCTGCCAGCCACTCATGGGCGGGACAATACGCACGCACCAAGCCGGAAAAGTTTAGTGTGGACGATAAAGGCGCCACCTTTGATTTTTGCTATAACTGGAGCTGTACCGATATCATGGATGTCCGCCTGGACTCCAAATTCCTAGACTCCATAGCAGCCAAGATCAATCGCTGTGCAACCTCCGCCGAGCAGGAGCTGTTGGCGATAAAATTCGCCATCCGCGACATGGAGAATCAAATCCTGGCTGACAAAGAATTCCTGGTAGGCGATATTGCCGGCAATGAACTGGATAAAACGCGCGAGGGGCGCCTCGACTGCGTGGATAACTCGAGCAATACCAATGTCATGCTGCATGTCCTGGAGAAGCGCAAACCATTCAAGTACTGGACTGTAGACGAGCCAGTGGGTAGCGGTATCTTCCGGCCACACTGGACCGCAACGGTAAAGACCAAGGATAAAGGGTTTCTGGAGAAGTATCGTGATTCAACCAGGATCGGCAAAAAAGCCTACACCGTATGGACCGTGGATACCTGGCTTACCACCTTCGCATTTAACCCATTCCTGATGGAGATAAACGACTGGACAAGTGATCTTGACCCATGGGGTAACCAGATATATCGCGAGTTGTACCATCAAAAGATCGAATGCTGGGGGCCAGAGACCCCGAGATCCAGAGAGGACGTACCTCCAGCTTAGTCTGTCTCTTCGATTTGCTTATACGCTCGCTCCAGCAATTCGGTTAATCCGATATTCAGCCGACGATCTGCCAATTCCAGGACGGGCCTGAGCTCCAACAGCAGTCGACCCAACTGTTGGTCATTAACCTGATCCACCCCACCGGCCTGGATATGCCGCATCAACTCGGCACTGCGCTCTATATCCATCCCCGCTGGTGACGCTCCTGCTCCGGCATCTTCCGGCACATCTAGTTCGCCATAACTCACAACTTGATTGGCACCTGCGGACACGGCCTGCCCCAGGGCTTTCTCCGCCATGCCAATCAGCCTGTGAACGCTCAAGTTGCAGCCAGCATCAAACACCGACATGCCAGCGCTGACGCTGAACTTAATATGCTCACCTGCATACTTTAGAACCATGTCATCCAGGTCCTTGCGGACCCGTTCGATGGCCAGACTGCCACCCACACGGTTGGTCATGGGAAATACCAGTCCAAATCTGGCCTGATCAATACGGGCGGCAAGGTCTTCCAATCGGGTGGACTGTTTGATCCGCTTGCCTACTTGAAATAACAGCTGGAGAAATACTTTACTTCCCAACTTATCCAGTAGCTCCCGATAACGATCTATCTCCAGCACGGCCAGTGAGAACTCAATATTATGCCTTGCGGCCAGGGTTAGATTTCGTTCTGCATGTAGCTGGAAATAGTTTCTGCCGGCAAGCCCGCTTATAGGATCGAGCTCTGTATCCTGCTCCAGCCGCAAAATCTGCTGCTGATAACTTACATATGCAGCCACCCGGCCACGCAACACAGATGGATCAAACGGCTTGAGAGCAAAATCTGTTGCTCCCTCCTTCAACAGCTGCTCCCTTAAATCTTCTGCGTCCTCTTCTCCAGAGATGATTATTATTGGCAGGTTGATAAACCTTGGATCACTGGCTCCTCTTACCTGTCGCAAAAACTGATGTCCATCCATACCCGGCATCTGTAGATCGCAGAACACCAGGACAATATCCCGTTCTGCCTGCAACATCTCCCAGGCCATCTCGGCACTCTTGACCGCATGTACAGTGTATTTATCTCCAAGTATCTTATTAATGCTCCAGCGCACTACCTTGGAGTCATCCACTATCATTATCTGCGGCACTTTTGATCTGGCCAGTTCTGTAACCATTCAGCCTTTTTCCCGATAGAGTCCCGATAGGGACATCCACAAGCAGATGAGAACAAATCACATCTTTACCAATATCTAGAGTTATCGACAGGGAGGGGGAAACCTGAAATCCCAGCACAACCATACGTAAAATACCAATTACAAAACCAAGTAACATCCGATTAACTTCATGATTGCCTAGACGCTGCCTCATATCTACTGGCAGCAACACTAGCCGCAGTTGCTATACTATTGGCGAAGATGTTGCGTCCCAAAACCAAATAACTGCTGCGACAAGGTAGGAATAAAAAATATGCAATACTTGAAACTGGCTGTAGTAATAACACTGCTTGTTATTTTCTCCGGCTGCTCCGAAGGCACTGACAGTAAGACCCAAGCCAAACCGCAACAAGATCATATCTGGAAGCAACAGACCCAAGCGATTGAACGGGCCAGAGAGGTGGAGTCGGTGGTGTCAGATTCGGCTAAAAGAAGACTTGAGGAGACTGAGCGACAGACCAAGTAGCCTGGTAACTTGACCAAGCATTCACTCCGATTCCAGCAGTGCCCGCATCTCGTCGAATCTTGCACGCTCTGAGGAGTGCACTTTCGGATATTTCAAGTCCAGGCCCTGCAAAGTCCTGACAATAGTCTCGGCAACACACACCCGCATATACGCCTTATTATCCGCAGGGATGGCATACCATGGAGCCCAGGGGCGTGAGGTGACGGATAAGGCCTGTCCATAGGCCTGCATATAGTCATCCCAGAAACCACGCTCTCGCACATCCCCCGTCGCGAATTTCCAGTTTTTTTCCGGCTCATCTAAGCGTGACAGAAAACGCTGCCGCTGCTCCTCTTTCGAAACATTCAACCAGAATTTCAGGATGATGGTGCCATTTCTGGCCAGGTGCAATTCATGCTCGCGGATGGAGGAGAATCTCTGTTCCCATAAATCATCACTGCGCGTATGATCCGGAAGTTTCTGCGCATCCAGATACTCAGGATGCACCCTGACCACCAAAACCTCTTCATAATAACTGCGATTGAATACGCCAATGCGCCCTCGCTCCGGCAGACAGCGTGAGGTACGCCAGAGAAAATCATGATCCAGTTCAGTGGCACTGGGCTGCTTGAACGAGTAGACCTGGCAACCGGCAGGATTAACACCACTCATAACCGCTCTTATGGTTCCATCCTTGCCCGCCGCATCCATGGCCTGAAATATCAGCAGCAGGGAGTGATTATCATTGGCATAAAAAACCCGTTGCAGCCGCTGGATTTTATCTACCCATTTATCCAACTCACGCCTAAGGTTCTTTTTTCCATCAACATCCTCCGAAGGAGAGGTTGGCATTCCCCCAAGTTTGAATGACCCATCGAACGGCACAAGATATTGGCTATCTACTGCTTCGATCACAGGCTTCTCCGGATATGAATCAAACAGTGTCTATTACGCATCGAACTTACGCTCTATGTCGTCCTTGGACATGGGTCTGGCAAAATAGAAACCCTGCCCAGCACAATTCCCGTTATCCATGAGGAAGTCTTTTTGGGCCTCGGTCTCAACCCCTTCTGCAGTAACACTCAACCCCAGACTGGAAGCAAGACCGATCACTGCCTTAATTACAGCGGAATTACTTTTCTCGCCACTAATCCCACGAATAAACGAGCGATCAATCTTCAATCTATCAATCGGAAGTTGCTTTAGATATAACAGAGATGAGTACCCCGTGCCAAAATTATCAATAGTGACGTTTACCCCACGTTGTTTTAGCCGCTCCAATACTGCAACTGCCTGACCAGAGCCATCCGAGAAGATTGATTCTTTGACCTCCAGCTCCAGGTTGGATGCAGGGAATCCGGTATCATCCAGAAGTCTTACAACATTCTGTTCATATTGAGTATCTGCCAAGTCGGCAGTTGCGACATTTACACATAGACGCTGGCTATAAAGCTGCTGATCAAGCCATAACCTTCCCTGTGTCATAGCCTTGTGCAGTATCCACTGGCTCAGTTGCGTCATCATCCCGGAATCTTCCGCTGACTGAATAAAGCTCGTAGGTCCAAGGACGCCCATTTCCGGATGCTCCCAGCGAACCAACACTTCCATACCTATAATCTTTCCACTCTGTATCTCTATCTGCGGTTGAAAATTCAGAATGAACTCGTCTCGTTCTAATGCCCTTTTAATACTGGACTCCAACAGTACGCGTTCAAATGCCACCGTTGCCAGATTCTCACTATAAAAGGCATAACCATTTCTTCCGGAATCCTTAGCCCGGTACATTGCAATATCTGCATTTTGCACAAGCTCATCTGACGTAGCAGAATCATCAGGAAAAATACTGATTCCGATACTTGTGCCAATATAATATTCATTCCCCAAAAGCACGAATGGATCGGTAAACGCCTTCAATATTTTCTCTGCCACCAGTGCGGCATCTGCCGCTTCTTCAATCTCCTCTACCAGTATGGTGAACTCATCACCGCCGATTCTAGCTATTGAGTCATCCATGCGCACAGTTGATGCAAGCCGCTCACCAACTGCCTTCAAGAGTTCATCGCCAACTTTGTGTCCACGACCGTCATTAATCAGCTTAAATCTATCCAGATCAAGAAACAGCAGAGCCAACTTAGAGTTTTTCCGGGATGCGTGTTTTATCGCATGCTCCAGCCGCGCATTAAATAATAGCCGGTTAGGTAGCTCGGTAAGAGGGTCATGATGCGCTAGATAATCCAGTCTCTCCTGGGATCTTTTTTGATTAGTGATATCGGAAAAGATCGAAATGTAATTCACCGGCCAGCCATCCTTGTCCCTGATTACATTGATGGTCACTCTAGCTGGAAACACAGTTCCGTTCTTACGCCTGTTCCAAAGTTCACCCTGCCACTCGCCAGTATTGTTTATGGAATCCCACATCTCCTTGTAGCATGCCTTATCTTGCTTCATTGATCTCCATATTCTTGGGGTTTTACCTAGCAACTCACCTCGGGTAAACCCGAGAATCTCCTCCGTCGCTCGGTTAACTTCAAGGATGCGCTCTTCCGCGTCAGTAATTACAATCCCCTCTGCGGTATGCTCAAATACTTCAGCGTAGAGACGCAGGTCGTCCACTCGCTTATGCAACTCATCTTCAGTTTTCTGTAGCTCGCAACGGATTTGCACTATATCAGTGACATCGTTTACTACGCTCACCACGCCAAATATGTTCTCCCGATCATCTTTGAGTGGGGCATAGTTACCCATTACGTGGCTAATGCCCTGGAACTCACCTTCCATTAGCTTATCGTTAAACATTACAACTTCATCGGCCAGACATCTTTCGATCAATCCAATGTGGCGCTCTAGGAATGACGCTGGCAGTACATCATCGATTTTAACGTCCTTTGTCTCATGCAGCGATAGATCACATGTATCTTCGAAGGATTTGTTGGCGGCCAAATAACTTCCATCAAGATCGAAAGCAGCAATCCACATTGGTGCGGCATCAATAATTGATCGAAGCAGATTGTGACTTTTCTGTAATGCAATCTCGGCCTCCTTCCTTGCCGTCACATCCTGTACTGTTCCGAACACTCTTATCAGTTGATTATTATCATCAAATACCTGCTCAGCAAATACGGAAACATATCGCACCTCAGCTTCCGCACTGACTATTCTTAACACCAAATCTTCGGTTTTCTTACCGCGCCTGTCCGTCAGTGAATCCCTGATAAATTGCTTAATAAATTTCCTGTCGTCTGGATGTATGCGTGAAAGAAATAGCTTTTTGGTTATTTTGGTGGAGCGCGAACTGACTACAAATATCCCATAGGTCACACTCGACCATTCAATGGCTCCTGTTGAAAGCATATAGCTCCAGCTTCCCACCTGAGACATCTCCTGATTTCGACAGTCTTCGGCTGCCCTCATGGCAATTATTTTCTGCAATCGTTTGTTGCCTGATTTGAGTTTCTCCCGGTTCGAGTGATATTCCAGGACAACTGCTAAGATGTTTGCGCAACTGTTGATAATAGAATTGCGGCCATCTGGAAGATCATCCAGCGAACCCTTTGTAACCACCAAATTACCAAAATGCTCATCTCTAATAATGAGCTTTACATACTGAGCATCAGACTGTTGGACATTGGCCTCATACCGAAACTCAACACCCAAACCTGATACATTGATTACATCGATAAATGATTTAACTGCGCTCCGCGCATTCTCCGCACGAAACAGATGAACTATCAGGGGAAGAATTTTATGTACGGAGATCAACTTTTGCATTTCTGCACACTCAGGAGGATCCTACGTAACACAGGACGCTACGAGGGACTCGATCCATGTGGAATCCGTACCCGTTATTCAGACCACAGGTGGTCGAAAGCGGATAAATCCTAGAGGCAATCAGCACGCCGACCTCTCCTGACAATTGATGTCTAGAAAGACCAGATTGCACTTTTTTATTAAACACATCGGTGTATATCGTCCATATATTACAAACTTGTTATTATTCATATTCAATATTCCTTTAATTAAACCATCCATAACCGACGCTCACAGAACAGTCAGGTATAAGCTGACCGATACGTCATTCCGTCGGGAGATAACAATGAAGTACGCCAAGACACATTTGAATCCAGGAAAATATCTTAATTATGTCTTATTCTATTTTACCGAGCACACAGTGGCTTCAAATCCATAATATCCGCGCCCGCAATTCATGCTTCTAGTTCCCATCTTCGCTCAAATGACTCTAATAATTATGCTCACACTTAAAATACCTGTTTGGACTTGTAAAACTTTACAGAACAAGTCTTAGCTAACACTATGATTCAGGTCAGATACTCTTCATTGTCCCGAGAATTAAACTAATAATTTAGCGGTATCTGGGAATAGAGAGACAGTATGTCCATATTGCAGTACCAAGTTAGCTTAGATTTGACTGTAACCCAGGCAGTTGATGCACATCTTCTTTGGCTTGTTTGGGACAGTTACTCGTCAACAGGCGGGAGACCATCTTTAAGCTAATGCCCCCTTTATCCAGCGATCAAAACCGAGTTTCATCATCTGGTATGTGCACTTCTATATTGCTCGTTTCATCACTTCTTAGAATATTCAGACTCCTATCCCGTACACCTTTTCTTATCTGTATATATCTATCCGCTAACCTAGTCAACGCACCATAGCTAGCTGGCTTCAGTCAATAAATATTTCGATATAGCACATATTGAGTTATGTCATAAAATAGGGGTGTACCTGGAGCAAGGCAACTCGCTGCCCTAATTGCACCTCTGAGTTGTCTGACGCCTAGGGAAGCTAAGATTAATTCCATTTTTGTCATCCCAGCGTATGCTGGAGAAGTGGTGCATATATGCACCGTTTACGGACCAAAGGAGGAATGACGGATTAATCAGAAATTTCCTAACTTATTTTCTCAAATGAAACCACGATGGCACTCTCAGAGTGCTCTGTCTGGCTTCTATGGGCGTTCTGCTAGAAGGTTCTATTGGTGGAATGAACAAATAACACCGGACATTCGTCACATGTTAATTGTCGGGTTTGGTAAGTCTGTATAGCAGCTTATCGTAGGCCATGGAACCCCAAAGCGGATGAGCAATGGCCTCTCGAGCCAGATCCTTATCCAGGACATCTTTACTCAGTTTACCAACACCGTCGTAACGGAACTGAACTGGTTCCTTATCCGGTTGCAGTACAATCACCTGATCGCCCTTCATGTAGGCCTGATTGCGATCAAACTGCATGATGGCACGGCCGGTGAAATCCATAGGACGACGGGTCAGATCAAAGCCGATCATAGGGTGTTCCGTTTCCAACCCCATCAGTGACAGAAGCGTCGGCGCCAGATCTATCTGACTTACTATGCGTTTGTCACTCTGCGGCTCAACCCCATCCCCAAGGATCAAACCTGCTATACGAAAGTTGTCGATCGGTACCAAGTCGGCACCACCCACCCGTGCATCATGATCGGCAACAATCAAAAACAGAGTGTCTTTCCAATAGCCTGAGTCCTTTGCCATACCGATGAACTTACCGATGGAATAGTCTGCGTATTTTATTGCGTTGTGTACCGTGTAAGCTGGTTGATCATAGGGTTCGATTCGCCCTGAAGGATATTCAAAAGGATCATGATTCGAGGAGCTGAAAACTAGACTGAAAAATGGTTTATTCTGTTTGTGTAATTGTTCAAAAGTCTGGTGCGCCTTATTAAACAGATCTTCATCAGACACTCCCCAAGTGGCAGTAAAGACCGGGGAAATGTAGTCACGCTCATCAATAACCCGGTCAAATCCATTACCCAGGAAAAAGCTGCTCATATTGTCAAAATGGCCTTCACCACCGTAGATAAAACTAGTGTCGTAACCATTTTCTCTAAGCAGTTGCGCGATAGTAAAAAAATTCTGCTGTGACTTTGGCAGCTTAACCACACTGCGCGCAGGGGTAGGAACAAATCCGGTTATAACCGCCTCGATTCCTCTGATTGAGCGCGTACCTGTGGAATAGAGCTGCTCAAACAACCATCCCTGTTTCGCCAACTTGTCGAATTCCGGTGTGAGTGGCATTCCCCCGAGACTACCAACATAACGGGCACCCAAACTCTCTTCCAGAATAATCACCAGATTCTTTGGACGAGCTAGTTGCACACTTGGAGATTGTCGATGGAGCGATGGAAATAATTCGGAGGTAAATTGCTCGTTTGGAATACCCATAGCCTTACGTATTTCCGCTATCACCACATCATCACTCAGTTTTGGATAGACACTGACTGAACTAATCTCGTCCTTCATGCTATAGACGGAGTAAAGCATTGAGTATGTTGAATTTAGCGTCAGCCCATTGACCAACGGATCTTTGGAAAATGCTGTATAGCTTGGATTTATCGGGCGATGCTGAAGCGTAGAACGTGCCGCCAGCAACACCAAGAATAGCAAAGCAATAGCCCCAACCGGGCGAGCATACCAACGGGGTTGAGAACCTTTAGCGCTACTATGACGTCCGAAGATAAGCCACCCAATATACAAAGTAGCTATGCTGACAACCGCTGCAAAAATCAACTCTGCCCGATGCCCACTCCAAAGCATAGAAAAAACTTCACGCGGATAGATCAAGTACTCGGCAAACAGATAATTGGGACGCAGATCGTACTCTATGATAAATGAAGGGGTGGATACCTCCATAAACACAATCAGCCAGAGCCCAAGAGTTAGCCAACTGCGGCACAAGATATTCCACATGGAGTTTAAAAATGGAATACCTGACAGCAATAGCGTTAGTACTGCTGGAATACCGGCCAACACGCTTATCAGCACCAGGTCGATGCGTACGCCATAACCCAAAATCTGCCACCAGCCATCAACCTCGCCTACGCGATCGGCCTGCCACAACATCAGACAGATTCGGCTCACAAGCAAAAACAGTATGGAGATTATGGCAAACATGCCGAACTGTCTTAGTGGCTGCATAAGCCGCGAGGAAGAAAGAGTGATTGAGCGCAACTGCGGATGAACCTAAATAATTTATGGAAATAGTGCGAAATGCCGTCTGACATAGACCCTAGAAACTAAACTAATACCATTGTATAGCACTTTTAGCGCCGCTCCCACATCAAATTAAATATATGATCAGATACGGGGTTCCATCTCTATGCCCAATGGGATCTATGCCAGTCAGCACATCGAATTAAAAGGTTCAGGGCATCCCGACCAACATGCCGGTGGATTTCTACAACAATCCGCAGACTTTCGTTCCCACTGCAGATTTAAACTGAACATCTCTGGACTGCAGGATGGGAGCCTCATACCGGATTGCCAAGGGACGGACGGTGTAATGCCGGACTCGAAGCGTGATACCGCTACATTGTCATCAGCACCAACAGATACAGGAAAGCACTTCTTCTATAACCACAATCAACTGCGCTTTATCTTAAACTGCACTTTATCTTAATTAGTGCGGATAAATTGAGCAGATCCACAACAAACTCAGTTGATTCTGATCAAGATATCAAAGAAAAAACTATTAATCGGCCAATAAAAAAGCATACAATGGTGATGCATAACTTGGCGGATGTATCAACCGCAAAAAAAGGCCAGGATGCCATATCTTTTTATATTCTTACCGTATGGGCGTACTACACCATGGAGACATTTATTAAATGGACCGATGAACTGAGTGTCGGCATCGAAGAAATTGACAGGCAACATAAAGTGCTTGTCGGTCTGATCAACAAAATGCACGAAGCCATCCACAAACGCCACGGCAGTGACGTGGTCGAAGAGATCCTGGCAGAACTGGCCAACTACACCATCATCCACTTCGCGACAGAAGAGAGTGTAATGGTAATCCTCGGATATCCTGAGTATGAAGAGCACCATGAGATTCATGAAGAACTGGTGGGGCAGGTTATTGAACTGCAGAAGAAAGTAGCATCGGGTAAGACATCTGTCAGCTTCGAATTACTGCACTTCCTCAAGATCTGGCTGACCAAGCACATTCTGAACGAAGATATGGCGTACAGCGATTTTTTCATCGCGGCCGGAGCGAATAAGAAAACGAAAAGGAGATCCTGGCTGAAGAAGCTCGTCTTTGGAGGTTGATGGGATCGGCTGAGTTGTTTTGGGCGCTAAGATCCTTACAACAACCCCCACCATTAACCGCCTTCACCACCAGGTCCGATTTCTAACCGACGCAATCCAGTGTGACCAATATCCGCCGGATGATGGTCACAGTCCCGCTTTGCCATACGTATGAATGCGAAGAAGTTGAGCACATTGAAAGCTGTGTGTCAGCTAAACAACCGAAGCTGGCCTGGACTCAATGACCAGAAAAAATAACCAAGGCCAATAGCGCCAACCGCAGGCGGTAAAACAGCACTTATTGGCCTCGCTGACTCTTTACAGAATCACCACCCCTCAGACACGGAACTGTCGAACGACTTTATCCAACTCTTCCGCCGCTCCGTGAACCTCGTCGCTTGCCGCCGCAGTCTGGCTTGCACCTTGCGCGGTGGAATCTGTAGTTTCGCTTATTGATTGGATATTACAGGTAAACTCCTGCGCTACCACACTCTGTTCTTCAGCTGCAGTCGCAATTCTGGAGTTCATATCAGTGATGGCATTTACCGCCGAGGTGATCGCCTCCAGCGCTGCACTCGCCTTGCTGGACTCATCGACGCTGTTAGTAGCCTGCTGCATCCCCTCACCCATCACGGCTACCGCCTTATCAGACGCATTTTGCAGCTGCTCGATAGTTTCGCGGATCTCCTGAGTCTCTTTTTGTGTGCGCTGCGCCAGCGTTCTGACTTCGTCCGCCACCACGGCAAAACCGCGCCCCTTGTCACCGGCCCGCGCCGCTTCAATAGCAGCGTTCAGTGCCAACAGATTAGTCTGTTCTGCAATTCCAGTTATGGCTTCAAGAACATGCCGAATGCTTGCAGTGCCTTCTGCTAGATTCTTCACTACCTCTGTAGCGTTTTCAACCCGCCCTGCCAAAGCATCAATGGCATTCACAACCCGGCCTACAACCTGCTTGCCCGATGTCGCTTCATTCTGAGCCTCCACTGCTGCAACCTTCGCATTTTCAGAGTTGAGTGCTACCTCTCTAGCTGCTGCACTCATCTCATTGATTGCCTGGGTCAATTGCTGAGTTTGCGCCTGTTGGCTGGAAATATCCGAACGCGTCCGGTTGGCTACTTCAGATAGCTGCTCGGACGAACCGCTAAGCTGGCGTGTGGTAATAGCAAGGCCACTAACGGTATCACGAAATTTGTGCAACATTTCATTCACCGCATGGCCCACATCTCTAAACTCATCATTTGAGCCTAGGTGAACACTAAGACTCAGATCAGAATCAGTGGACACCTTTGTCATAGTGCCGTGCAGTTTCTTGAGTGGAGTTATCACCACGCGCTTCAGAATCACACCAACCAAAACCAACCCAACCAGGAAAATAGCTGCGTTTATACCAACCGACATCCAAAACTCTCTTGTAACTTCATCATCAAGATGCGCAAGAGAATAATCCAAACGAATCGCACCCAGCACGCTGTTTTCTGGTACAACATGGCAGCTCAGGCAATTGGTACCATTGTGATCTTTAACGGCAAAAAAAGGCTGTACAATGGTCAGAATACGGTCACCACCGGTTTGCCTAAGCTCTTGAATGTGCTCACCCTTCAGGCCACGTTCATCAAACGCAGTTACTGGCTTCTCTGTCTCAAATCCCGCCCCGAAGACCTTAGTGACAGCTTCACCACGCAATACGCGCACATCGACTACTCCCTCCCGGGCTAGGATTTTATCTCGCAGGAGTTCCCGAGTTGGCATACCTCCGCTGAACATCATGGCATTCAAGCTATCCATGTAACTGTTGATGATGTCAGTGGCTCGGTTTTCCGACCAAACACGTCCCCGCTCTCGTTGCTGACTGGACGAATAACTTGTCACCAAAACCATAGCCAACAGGAATACCACAGCCATGGCCAGCAGAATTTTGACTTGTACGGACATTCGATGCTTCATTTTGCTGCCTACTCTCGTGTCAGTTATCACTCTACGAATAAGGAGTATGGATTTATATTTATCTCGCCCTGGAGATCCGCATGCCCCATAACCCCAACCAGCTTAATTTTATGCCTTAGTCGTTAGTAAACCATCTATATAACTGTATTCTATGGTAGATAACGGCACCCACTGCAATATCTTTAGTACTTATTTTCGTGTTATCCAAGGCCACATGGCTTAGAAACAGGCACAGACGCAGCAATCAAAAATCGCACGTAGCTGTGCCTGATTGGCTCTATTTTTGAGTCATTATCCAGGTAATGACGGTCTTGATATCTTCAATCGGAGCCGGACTTGCCGGCATTGGCACCGTCCCCCAGTTGAAGTCATTCTGGCTGCCGGCTTTTACTTTAGCGGCAAGCTGATCCACGGCCCCGTCCTGACCCGCATATTTTGCTGCAATATCCTTAAAAGAAGGGCCCACCAATTTGGCATCTGCCTTGTGGCAACCCAGGCAGCCTGATTTTGCCGCGGCGGCTTGGTCAGCGTTTACGGTCCCGCTGAACGCACTCAGCAGGATCATGCTAACAGCTAGTCGAAGAGTGTATCTCATTGTAATTTGACTCCATTAACGGGAGGGGTTGGACACATTCGGTCGAGTAACAGCAGCACCACCTCTTCATCCTGAATTGATTGAAACCTACCTTCAATGGTTGCAACACCCATAACCCTTATTAGCTTGATTTTGAGTACTAATCATGGTGAAAACCATCATTCTCACCTGATGTACTGGGATAGATAGCGGCATCTCCTTATATATCTTTAGTCACTGCTGTCCCGTTAACTAAAATCCGTCATGCCGGGCTTGACCCGGTATCCAGTAAGTCGTTAATAAACCTGGATTCAGGATCAGCAAAAAACGCTGTCCGGAATGACAGGGCTCTTTTTTGATTTTCATGTCTCCTAGGCTTCTATACATCCTTCTGGCTTTTATCAATAAGGCTTCTAACCGAATTCACCGAAAGTTAACGGGACAGCAATGATCTTTAGTACCTATTTTCGTGCCAAATACATTCAGACCAGACCTACTCACCTACCGCTGACCAGGGATAGCATAGAGATGATCATCTGGGGGATTACGGGCTCTTCTCAGGCACCTGTCCACGAGCCATCGTAGACCAGCGTTTCCCATTCGGTGAGAAAATCATGGGTAATCGGCTTGGCCAGACCCAACGCCCTCATCATTCTCACCAGCATATGGCATGAGTTCTGCCTCCAGTTGCGCCAGCGAATGCTGCATATCTTCCTTCTGTGACTTTAGTATCTCAGGCATCCATCTCATCACCTATGAGAGTTCTGACATGACCTACTGGCAGATGAAATTCTGCTGCATCAAAAAGGTTGTCGCAGCCCTCTATCCATGCTGCGAGGGTAAAACTAAGCGTTCCGCCATAGAGATAGATTACATTTGGAATATACGGGAGTTTTGATTGGAGAAGATTGAGCGCGTGTATGCCAGCACCCTCGTCCGTAAGCAGGGTATTACCGACACCGAGTATCAGGGTTTCAGCAGAATCCATTCAACAAAGCCCTCCCGTGAAATGCCCCAAGACTGCCGCCGAACAATTATGCCAACAAGCGTATTCTCTTTACTTAATTGTGATCATCATTAATATTAGACCATAGCAGTTCAATGTACAGATAAGCACCATCGAAACGGTGAAGAGGTTACGCTTACCATGTGTTTAGGCATCCCGATGCAAATCAAGGAAATCAATGGATTCGTCGCGCAATGCGAGGCCAAGGGGGTGCAGCGCGAGGTAAACCTGTTTATGATGCAAGAGCAACAGCTCAACATTGCTGATTTTGTTGTGGTACATGTGGGTTATGCCATTCAGAAAATCTCTAAGCAGGATGCAAAATACGCCTGGGAACTATACGATCAGATGCTGTCCACAGAGCAGGATTAAGCATGCATGAGCTTTCCATATGCCAAGCCCTAATGAGCCAGGTAAAATCCGTCGTTGAAACACACAAAGCCGACAAGGTTGTTTCTATTGTGATAGGAGTAGGACCGCTATCTGGAGTCGAAGCAGAGTTGCTAAAAAATGCCTATCCGCTTGCGAGTGCCGGTACCGTTGCCGAACATGCAGCGCTCATCATCGAGGCATTGCCGATACGTGTCAGGTGCAATAAGTGTGATAAGGAATCCAACGTTCAACCTAACAAGCTCATCTGCCAACATTGTGGCGACTGGCAAACAACCTTGATAAGTGGTGATGAATTATTGTTGATGAGTGTTGAACTCATGAGGCCAGAAGACCCACCCGAACAAACGCTACACTAAGCTACAGATAACAGATGGTTTCAGGAGAATTTTATGTGTGACACCTGTGGATGTAATATTACACACGGCAATGAGCATCTCATTCAACCCGGTAGCAAACATGCTAAAACCGAGAGCGGCAATGAAGCTGTCACCGTATTGAAGAATCTGTTACACGAGAACGACCACACCGCACAACATAATCGCGCCCATTTTGACAACCATGGGGTACTCGCCATCAACCTTATGTCATCACCGGGCGCGGGTAAGACCTCTCTACTGGAAGCGACAATCCAGGCGCTTAAATCAGAACCCAATAACATCTCTATCGCTGTTATCGAAGGCGACCTGGAAACGGAAAATGACGCTAATCGAATTCGCCAGCACGGGATACCGGCGATTCAGATTAGCACAGGAAGCGCATGTCACCTGGACGCACACATGATTCATCAGGCACTGCATCAGATCGATCTACACGGACTGGATATTGTTTTTATCGAAAACGTCGGCAACCTGGTTTGCCCGGCAAGCTTTGATCTTGGACAACACCATAATGTCACGCTGTTGTCCGTGCCTGAAGGCGATGATAAACCTGCCAAATATCCAGTCATGTTCCGCGCTTCAGATCTCGTGTTAATCAGCAAATCTGATCTGCTGCCAATTCTTGATGACTTCAAACCAGAGAATGCAATCAAATATATGCATGACATTGCAAGCAGTGCTCCGATCCTTCAGCTCTCTTCGAAAACAGGCGATGGCATGGAGCAGTGGCTGGAGTGGTTGCACCAGAATGTTGAGAAACAACAGGCCAAGGCACCTGTGCCACACGCCGGACATGACCACACACATCATCACGACAACACCGACACAAAGTAATGGATACCAGTGCGCAGCAGTGGCTTGAGCGCATCAGGGCGCTACCACTGGACTCTATCGACCAACCAAAGATAAAAATAATGAACGTCTGTGGCGGACACGAACGCTCCATTACCATGGCTGGTCTACGCAAGACACTACCAAAGAAGATCGAACTGATCCCCGGCCCGGGCTGCCCAATCTGCATCTGCCCGGAAGAGGATATCTTTGCGGCCATCCAACTCGCGCTGAATGAGGATATTATTCTTGTCGCCTTTGGCGACATGTTACGCGTACCGGTGAACGCCAACAAAACCGGGGCACGTACCCTGGAGTCGGCAAAGGCCATGGGCGCTGATATCCGACCGATTGCCTCGCCCGTTGAAGCCGTCAGCATCGCGCAACAACATCCAGACAGGGCCGTGCTGTTTTTTGCCGCCGGGTTTGAAACAACCATTGCCCCGGTTGCAGCCATGCTGGTTGAAGGCGCACCCGCTAACCTGTCCGTGCTGTTATCCGGGCGGCTGACCTGGCCCGCCGTCGCCATGCTGCTCGAATCCGGCACTGTCGGCTTTGCTGCGCTGATCGCGCCCGGCCACGTATCCACTGTGATGGGGCCTGAGGAGTGGGAGTTTGTGGTCAGCAAACACCACATACCCGCAGCCATCGCCGGCTTTACTACCGAGAGCATTCTTGCCGCGATCTATTCAACACTGCGGCAACTGCTCGAAGGCCGTTATTTTCTGGATAACTGCTATCCGCAACTGGTCCGTGCCGACGGAAATAGATCTGCACAGGCGCATCTAAAAAAATGCATGGACGTGACTGACGCCAACTGGCGCGGCATCGGCATCATCCCGAACTCAGGCTTCACCATCAACCATGACTTCAGCGCACACGATGCACGAAAACTATTTCCAGCGTACGCCGAAGATGCACGCAAGCACGCAGGCGAGATGCCACCTGGTTGCGATTGTGCCAAGGTTGTTCTTGGTCAGATATATCCTAACGAGTGTCGTCTGTTCGGTGTCTCCTGCAAGCCGAGACACCCAATCGGACCTTGCATGGTATCGGATGAAGGTGCATGTCGCATCTGGTGGGCGGGCGGAATGAGAGAACCAGCGCAACATCCATCAAAGGAGAACGCTGTTGTCTAGCCTTCCCCTGCATGAACAACACTCCGCATCAACCAATCCAACCACAACAGCACGGCGCATCGTGGTTCAGGGGCTGGTGCAGGGCGTGGGGTTCCGCCCCTTCATCTACCGGCTGGCAATTGAACACCATCTGTCTGGCTGGGTACGAAACTGCCTGGGTCAGGTCGAGATCCATGCGCAGGGCAAGGCCGAGGACACTGCTGCGTTTGAAGCTGCAATTTTCAGCAAGACACCGGCAATCGCCAAACCTGAACCTGCTACCAGTATCCCTACCAGACCAGAACATATCCACGACTTCACCATCCTCGACAGCATCTCTGTTGGTGCATCCAACATCAGCGTGCCGGCCGATCTGTTTACCTGTGACGCCTGCCTGGGTGAACTCAATGACCCATCAGACAGACGCTATCGCTACCCATTCATCAACTGCACCCAATGTGGGCCAAGGTACACGCTTATTCGGGCACTCCCCTACGACCGGGCCAACACCACCATGGTTGGTTTTGATCTATGCGGCGACTGCCGCAAGGAGTATGCAGACCCGCTGGACCGACGCTATCACGCCGAACCCGTGGCCTGCCCGGTGTGCGGCCCTACCCTGGAATATAGGAGATCGCAGGGAGAAGACATCAAGGCGAATGAATCGGCCATAGCCGCCTGCGTTGCTGATCTGAATAACGGCAGGGTGATAGCAGTCAAGGGCGTGGGCGGTTACCACCTGCTGTGCGATGCCAGCAATGATGCAGCGGTAGAGAAACTACGCGCCAATAAGACTCGCCCCGACAAACCGTTCGCGCTTATGTTTCCTGCTCCACTCTCCAATCCATTTGCACAGCTTGAGCGCCATTTTGAATTATCCCCCCAGGAGAAAAAATTTCTATCATCCCCGGCACGCCCCATATTGCTGATAACAAAACCGGACAACAGCTCGCTGTCTAATTACATCGCGCCCGGCCTGAATGAGCTTGGCGTCATGCTGCCATACAGCCCACTGCATCACCTGCTGCTAAACGACTTTTCTAAACCACTGATTGCCACATCGGCCAACCTGAGCGGCGAACCAGTACTGATTGATAATATTGAGATTGAACGGCGTCTCGGAGATGTAGCCGAAACCTTTCTTCACCATAACCGCCCGATAGAACGACCCGCAGACGATCCGGTGTTCAGGACAATCAAAGGCAGTGCCAGACCGATCAGATTAGGACGCGGATTTGCTCCACTGGAACTTAAACTTCCCTTCAACCTCGACCGACCGACACTGGCGGTGGGCGCCCACATGAAGAACACGGTCACCCTGGCCTGGGGCAAGCGTGCCGTTATCTCGCCACATATCGGCTCAATTGATAGTGCGCGCAGCCTGGACATATTTGAACAAACCATTGCTGACCTGCAACGCCTATACCGGGTAGATGCAGAGACCATAGTGCACGACGCACACCCCAGCTATACCACAACCCGCTGGGCCAGGCAGCAAGGCAGACCCGTTGCCGGTGTCCTGCATCATCATGCCCATGCCTCATCCGCCTATTACGCATCCGGCATTGATCACCACATGCTTGCGTTCACCTGGGACGGCGTGGGTTATGGTGATGACGACACCCTCTGGGGTGGTGAGGCGCTGCTGGGACGCCCCGGGCAGTGGAACAGATTTGCCAGCCTGAGACCCTTTCACCTGCCAGGTGGTGAACGCGCCAGCCGCGAGCCCTGGCGTAGTGCCGCAGCCCTGTGCTGGGAAGCAGGAATTGAATGCCCGGCCCTACCTGAGGACAGCAGCCTGCTGTTTGCGGCATGGCAAAAGAGGATCAATACACCCACAACCACCTCAGCGGGTCGACTGTTCGATGCGGCAGCGGCACTAACCGGATTGTGCACCAACGCAAGCTACGAGGGCCAGGGTCCGATGTATCTCGAAGCCTGTTACGCTGAGTCGGCAGCAGTGCTGGATTTGCCACTAACCGATACTAACGGTATCTGGCAGCTTGACTGGTTACCCCTGCTGAGCATGTTGATTGATGACGGCTTAACCATCGCGCAGCGCTCCGGCTGTTTTCACGCCTCACTCGCCAGATCGATCCTGCATCAATCGCTACAGGCACGGGAACAGCACGGCATCACCGATATCAGTTTTTCCGGGGGCGTATTCCAGAACCGCGTCCTGACAGAGCTGGCAGCAGAGCTGCTGGAAGCAAGCGGCTTTTCTGTTCACATAGCTAAAACCATCCCGCTCAACGATGCCGGTATCAGTTTTGGGCAGATCATTGAATCCATGTATCAAGCAGGCAAAAACCAGGGATAATAGAGACCATGCAAGATACACACATTTCACTGGCCCATGGAAATGGTGGGCTTTACATGCGCGAGCTTATCGATGAGATCTTCGCTAAGCATCTATCTAACCCGGAGCTGGATGTACACGCCGATGCCGTGCCCATCGAGATACCTGACGGCGACCTGCTGATAACCACCGATGGCTTCACCGTGCAGCCCCTTGAGTTTCCCGGAGGCAATATCGGCTCTCTTGCGGTACATGGCACCACCAATGATCTTGCCGTCGCCGGCGCCATCCCTAAGTATCTCAGCCTTAATGCCTTCATCGAAGAGGGTCTTGAGATATCAGTGCTGGATCGAATCATCAAGACACTCGCAGACACCGCCCGTGAAGTTGGGGTGAAGGTGGTCTGTGGTGACACCAAGGTATTGCCGCGTGGCGAAGGTGGTGGACTCTATCTTGCGACAACCGGGGTGGGCATAAGAGACAGCAACAACCCCCTGGGTATCAACCAGATCAAAGACAGGGACGCCATCCTACTCAGTGGACCGGTTGGTGATCATGGTATTGCCATCATGCTGGCGCGTGAGCAGTTTGGTCTGCGTGGCGATATCAAATCAGATGCAGCCAGCGTACTCGACCTGACCCAAGCGGCTAGTGAATACCAAGGCCTACGTTTTATGCGCGACCCGACCAGGGGCGGTCTCGCCACAGTCTGCACAGAAATCAAACATGCCACCGCCATGGGGGTCCGCCTGAAATCAGCCGCCATTCCGATACGCGATCCGGTACAGTCTGTCTGCGACATGCTGGGCTATGACCCACTGTACCTAGCCTGTGAAGGCAGAGTGGTAGCGGTTATCGACCCGGAATTTGCGCCGGCACTGCTGGCAAGCTGGCGAGGTATCGATGCAGGTAAAGATGCGAGCCTGATTGGTTATATCGATAACCAGACGCAGCAGGTACTGCTTGAGACCGAAATCGGCGGTGAACGCATACTGGAAGAACTCGAAGACGACCCTCTTCCGCGTATTTGTTAGATTAGGGCGTCGACCTCATTGAAGGTGTGGTGGTTGGTGAGTCCATTTTTTTATCCTCAGAGGATTTCAAATCATCCACATATGATTGGCTACACTTACCCCTATCAAGGAGCGATACGAGGACAAAACCATGCCACTGACCCTTACCTCCAACGCATTCTCCGACGGAGATGCGATACCCGCTGAATATACCTGCCAGGGCGCAGACATCTCGCCCCCGCTGCAGTGGGACGGGGTGCCAGCCAGCGGCCGCAGCCTGGTGCTGATCGTTGACGATCCCGATGCCCCCGACCCCAAGGCGCCGAAGATGACCTGGGTCCATTGGGTACTCTACAACCTGCCACCGGAGAGCCGCGAACTGCCCCAGGCCGTCGCCCCCACCGACACCTGCGAGGGGCTCAACGACTGGAAGCAAACCGGTTACGGCGGACCCTGCCCGCCGATCGGCCGTCATCGCTATTTTTACAAACTCTATGCCCTGGACACCCTGCTGGACGACCTGAACAGGCCAACCAAGGCCGAGGTGGAACGCGCCATGGCGGGACACGTAATCGCACAAGCGGTGTTGGTGGGGACCTACATAAAATCCTGATAGCCACCAGGATGATTCAAAGGTATAGGAAGAATAAATGCCCTATTCCCTAAAAAATAGATGGGTAGCCTTTATTCTTAATACCTCAAGTTTCGGAGTTCAAATTATCCTATATTCGTCATTCTGGAAATTCGTTCTCGCTGTTTGAGAACGAATTATCCGGAATCCATTGATGGGAGCAGCAAGCCATTGATCTATTAAGCAGAATCCAAGATGGATTCCGGGTTATTAGCCATCAAACCCCGATGGCTAATCCCCGGAATGACGACAGGTTCGGGAAAAGAGTGGTAGAAGTCAACTGAACTCCGAAACTTGAGTTAATACTAAGGCCGCTCAATTGTGAGGGTAAGAGTATTAATAAACGCGGATGTAAAATTTAACTGCCCCCAAATATCCCGGATTCTTCAGGCTACGATGAAACGCTTGTTACCCGCGGGGAATCATGATCCCCGAATCCCCGGATGGATTCGACTACATAGATAGGTCTGTCTTTGACCTCATCATGGATACGTGCGATGTATTCTCCGATAACCCCGATGAAGATGAGTTGCACCCCACCAAAGAAGAGTACAGCCGTCATCAGGGAGGGATAACCCTGGACCGGATCACCGAAGATCATCGTTCTGATCACCAGATAACCGGCATAAAGAAGACTGAAGACAGCCGTCAGAATTCCCAGGTAGGATGAGATCTTTAGCGGTACAGTACTGAAGGAGACGATACCTTCCAGGGCAAAGTTCCACAGGCGCCAATAGCTCCACTTGGTGACCCCGCCACTACGCGGGTTACGTTCAAAATAGATAGTTGTGGACGGAAACCCCACCCAGGCAAAAAGTCCCTTCATGAAGCGATGGGTTTCCCGCATCGACCGCAGCACATCGCAAACGCGCCGTGACAGCAGACGAAAATCGCCCTCATCGCTGGGAATATACCAATCGGATAGGGCGTTAGCTATACGGTAGAACAGTTTGGCCGAGGTGCGTTTGGCGAAGGAGTCGCCTTTGCGCGAACTTCGAACGGCATTGACGATATCAAAGCCCTGCTCCCACAGTTCAACCATACGGGGAATCAATTCCGGCGCATCTTGCAGATCGGCATCCATGGGAATCACCGCGTCGCCCGTGGCGAAATCGAGCGCGGCGGTCAACGCCCGCTCCTTGCCGAAGTTGCGCGACAGGTTGATCACCTTGATGCGGGCATCCCGCTCATGCCATTGCCAGAGCAGATCCAGGGTGTGGTCCTTACTGCCGTCATTGACACAGACCACCTCCCATTCGAGCGCCAGCCCTTCCAGGATGGGCCGTACCCGCTCAAAGAATTGGTCGATGACCTCGACCTCGTTATATGCCGGAACCAACAGGGAGAGTTTCTTGGTCATGGTTCCCCCGGATTGAAGACAAACAGCTTGGAGGTGGTGAAGTTCCAAAGGAGCGTGAGACCGGCGGCGATGAGCTTGGCAAACTCCAACGGCATCAACCTGCCCAACAACAAAATGGCCAAGGTACCGATCAGCAGGCCGCCGGAATTCAGCGCCACGAAACGGGCGTAGCCGGAAAACGACAGGGCGCGATTATGCCTGCGGAAGGTCCAGCGATGATTCAGCAGGTAGCTGTTGGTAACGGCCAGGACAAAGGCCATGCCGTTAGCCAGTAGCGGATCGAGACCGGCCCACCGATAGAGAAGAACGAAGATGGCAAAATCGACAGCGGTGTTGACCACTCCGACCAGACCGAAGCGGAGGAATTCCAGGCCCGTGCCGGAGGACATTCAACCTTACCGGTGCATGGCGATGGTAACTGCGCCTGCCGGTTGCTCTTGGCGTTGTTTGGGGGCGCTAACCTGGACCACCGACATTGGCTTGGGACGTGCGTAGCGCCTGCCCTGCGCCAGCGGTGTGTTCCATTGTTTCTCCAGCACCGCAACCACCCCGGTAATAAGGGCTATCTGTGCGATATGATCGCCTTTCCCCTTGCCGTGATAGCCCTGCATGAGGAAGTTGCCGAGCTTGGCCTGCTCATAACGCGATAGTTTAGGGCTATCCTGGACTGATGATTTGTGAATCGCGACATCCAGCTTATTAGCGAGATAGTGAGTGGTTTCCGTGGTAGAGGCATACCCCGGAGGGATGATCTTCGAGTGGCTGACGAACATGAACCCATCTCCCTTGGCCGCGCGCTTGGCAAACCGGACAAAGGGCCTGAGTTGATCGGCCCGCAATCCCGCTGGATTGGCCTTATCGTAACTGGCATGGAGGCCATCAAGCAGTACCACGGCATCGACCTTGTTGCTGGCCTTTTGCCGCAGAATAGCGCGGACGGCCCCATAGCCAGCACTCCAGCCGGTAAGCCCCAACCGACGGATATGTGCCTGCTTGTTTTTGGTGTACCGGGCAACGGCCTTCTCGATGTCGGCGAGAAGATTCAAAAAGGTATCAGGTTTTGCAAATGGTCTGCCATAGGCCCCAGAACCTGCGCCCAAATCGATGCCGACGACAAAGACACCGCGGGCGGTATCGGCAATTTTCTTGCGAACGGCGTCACCGCCGTGAAAATGGATGATCAGGTCGAAGCCGTTATCGGAGGTTAGCGCCCCCTGTTTCGGCATGAGCATCCTGCCCATTCCCAGGTTTTTTACCCAGGGATAGTAGATGCCGTACCCATGGCCCGCCAGGTTTCTGGGTTTGCCAGACCTAGCGGTCTTTGCGGGTTTCTTAGATTTACCGACTTTGTGCTGGGCATGTTTACCGACTTTGGGGGCAACCGTCGTTGCGCTGGCGGTCAGTGGAAGCATAACTATGGTCAACAGGAAACCGTAAAATAGTAGCAATGTGCGGCTACTGGTTTGAACTTGATACATCTTATTCACCCTCTATGTTTGACCGGCTATTTCCGAGCAAAAAAAGCCCACCAGTCCTTCGGGGCCCATGACACCAGAAACCTGGGATTTTACAGGATATCCTTGCAACAACGAAATCCTTCCTGATAAAACGAGTGGCCGGTATCGTATTTTATCTCTTTTTTGTGCTCATAGGGCTGCCTAACCCGACAATCATCGGGGTATTTAGGCGCGCCTCCACGACCCTTGATCTTTGATCGATCCACAAAAAAGGAGCCCTTTCTCTCGGTATATCCGGTGACAATACCTCTGGCAATATTCCCTTTATGGGTTGGCAGATTGACCACCTCGGCGACATTACCGTGCATATCGTAGACACCCTGGAGACTTTTACAGCGGTATTTGTAACCCGCGGGCCAGGTATTGGTGCCACAGGTCTTGTAGGCGGATCTAGCTGGGTTACAACTTGCGGAGAGGCCGGCAAATGGTGTGGTCAGGATATGGCCCTTGACCTCGGGCAGTACGTCTGGATCTCGGGCGCTAAAGACCCCGCACAGCCCTTTTGGTTCCGTCCTATCCGCCAACCCCGCCTGAGATTGAAATGCCCACACCCTTTCCCGACTGGCGTTGACGGCCTTCCTTCTCACCTTTTCACTAGCGATATCGAATCGATAGGATGAGATTGGCTCGATCTTTCCAGCACACGCCCCTTCCCACTCATGGGAATTGCATAACCGCTTCCCCATGCTCTGACAGATCTTATGTGCCGTCTGCGAGGGCACCCAGACCAGGGGATATTCGCAGGGTATGTCGGGGAATTCGAACTGATCAATGCAAACGGTTGCCTTGCCCTCTGAGTTGGGTATGGGGGCCATCCATTTGGCCTGGCATATCTCTTCATTCCTTTTGGACGGCTGGATTTTGCCAGTCTCCAGAATCTTCTTGCGACACTGCTCGCGGGTGATTGGATGGTAGGAGTTGTTCGGGCCGCGAAATGCCTTTTCGTCCTCTGTTCCAATATTTCTAGTGATGCCATAGGAGGTCGTCAGAATTTTCCGCAATTTTTCAGCCTGGGGCGCCGTAACTTCATGCTCCTGAATCACCTTATCTGCAAACTCCAAACTCTCCTTACTACAGGCAACAGTTGAATGCAGGGCGAAAATCAATATGGAAAGAAACTGTTTATAGCCTCTCATCTCAACTCCTTTGAGCGCGAACCCAACACAATCGGCTCACTCCTTCTTCATGATATAGAAGAAATCCTTGTAATCCGGCTTAATAAAATATCGCGGGGTTGCTCTATTGCCTCCCATATACATGTGCATATTCGTCACTAGAAGTTCAATATCCAGAGAACTGCCATTGCCCCGTGTGCGAAAAAGGCTTGCATAGGCCTGGCCCGGACTGTTCAAGTCTAGTTGAATGGCAAAATTGCATCCATAGGCCTGAAAGACTCTGGCCATTGCGCTTGGCGTCGCGCCTGAGAAATAGGCGTATACCATGTAGTTATCCTGGGGCGTCTCAATGATGCAGGCAGCCCCTCTTGGTGCCTTGAGTTGTCTGTCTGCGGTTCCCGACCAATTCCCTCTGGACCAATGTTTGACGTATTTCCCGGGAATGCCATGTCCGGTTTCATCCCGGTGGATCAGAGGCACCCCATTCTGGCGGATATGTCTGATGCGGGGTAGTTTATCGTTATCCTGTGCCGTCCATCTCTTGAGTTCGACACTGCCGTGCTTATAGATGACGACGGTTGCCAAGCCTTCAGTTGGCGAGGATAGCATCACGCCGTTTTGCATAAATCCATAGTGGTGCGCCTTATTCTCCTTGGATAACTCCCCATAACGAAAAGCGCTGTGCCGTTTTTGGAATCCGCCGGAAAAGGTGCCGATCGTCTCTGACCAATGAAAAGGTGGGACGTTGCCAAGAGTGATGAGCGGATCCATTCTGTCAAAGCCGTCAGGTCCATAGGGATTGTCTTTGATGATATTGACGGCCCTAGAAGACCATCCAACACCCGGATGATCCGTTCCGTGCCCCCAACCCAGGGTGTACTTCCCCAAGCTAAAGGACATCAAATAGACAACAGCTTTTTTCTCGCCACTACCCAGTCGGTTTACCCGGTCTCTATGGGTAGACTGTATCTCCCGAGACACCATTCCAGGCATAATCAAACTTGCATAAACTGCCGGGTAGTTTTGCAGAGGATACCACTGCCCCGCCAAAAGACTCTTTTCGGATTTTTCGGTTACCAAACCCAAATGACGTGTTGGAATGGTTGTATGTTGATACCTTGCCTCAATGGCCGCCCTTGGCAAACTGTTATTGTTGTCCGTTTCCACTAATATCTCTGCCGACTCTCCCGTCTGCTCCTGTATGAGATATCTATCATTAAAAATACTATATTTTGCTGCATTTATAACATCCTCTGCTGCGTCACCAGCAAGCCAGCGCAGGGCTTCAGCACCCTTTTCAATCATCGGCCTAAAACCATCCTGTTTTATTACGACTAACAACAGGTTATTGCAGACCGGAAGATGGCTGAATCCGGTTCGTTTCCTCGTTTCAAATACCCTTGATATCTCGTTATAAATATCGCATCTGTAGATATTGTTGGTTTGCTCTTGTATCAACAACTCTGGGGTGTCTGGATTGAGGCGCAGCTTTAGATCATCGCTGACAGGTAGAATATTGTAGGTCGTTTCAACACTGTTTTTATCGACAAGATCGAGAATGTACCAAGAGTTGATATTGGTATTTAAATTGATCAAGGACGAGCTAATAAATATATTATCCTGGTAAGTTGCAGTCGTTTCTTCCTTGTATGGCTGCAATTGGAAAAGTGCTTTATTGTTTGTTGTCTCTAGCAACGATGCCTTGGACGGTGACACACCAATAAATAGCGCCAACGCCAATAATATCGTTAGGTTTCTGTTTTCAACTAATCTCATAATAATTTGAAGTTACCAGTTACCTACAACCACATAGCCAGTCAAACCGAATAATAGCTTGTGATCCGAAAATATCCATGCTGCCTTGGTAACCAGCTCATATTTGCTATGTAATCTACCCAGAACAGGATGGCCTACAACTTTAAGGTGATCTGGGAAACGGTGGCAAAGAATAATAGGGGATAGGCCAGGCTTTTGGATCAATGACGCAACAATCATATTAGTCAGTTAAAACAAGGGAAGTTCAGGGTAAATCTTTCGGAAGGATTACTCGCTACGCTCGTGCTGCGGACCTCCGGTCCTGGTCGAACCGACTGTTTGATGTCGAAGGTTCGAACCAAATTCAGGACACCGGATATGCAAAAGGCCCCCCACTCTGTGGAGGCCTTGTGTATATTTGGCGCGCCCGGAAGGATTCGAACCTCCGACCACCTGGTTCGTAGTTAGCAAAGTAAACTCTAACATATTGTATTTATTACATATTACTGGAACACCCGTTGCCCAATTTGCCCCACAATGCAGGACAATGCAGAGCTGAATCCCGCAAAAGTCCCGCACGAATAATCCTTGAATTCAGTCGGCGTTATTTCGAAAGATGCCGTCTCACGTTTTCAATCTTCCATAGCAGTGCTGGATATCGAGCCAGTCGCTTTGCCAATTCCTCATCATCGGGAAACAGCAGTTCAGGCGATAGCTCACCGGCATGCACCCGATCAATATATTCCCGTTCTGCGTCATTGAGCGCGACCAACGGTTCCATAACTGACCATGCCTGTTCCTTCAACTCGCTTGCGCCCAGCTGTTCATAACTATGAAGCATGGGCGCCAGTTGTTCCTTAATACTTCTGTCGGTCACTCGTTCAAAACGATCTTGCCCGTATTGATAGAGCGGGTGCGGCAGTGTTGCCGCCAGTGCTACATGAATCCGGCGTAATCGCTGAGTGTTCCAGATGTCTGCTCCATATTCAGGTAGCCGAATTGTGTCAAACAAATCTCGCGGCATAGCCCGGTCCAAAGTAGCCCACAGCTTTCCGGTAAACAACTCCTCCAGAGGCACAACCCTAACCTCCGGACACGCCATCCCTGAAGGCTGCCAGAGCG
>SWBX01006399.1_pt1 | contig 67894 bp, 67 predicted proteins | sample 4693051 | NCBI WGS metagenome assembly SWBX01 (sample SAMN10267272, study PRJNA491770) | bioreactor metagenome | isolation source: DHS bioreactor inoculated with marine | place: Japan: Omine Ridge, Nankai Trough | reverse complement strand
GTGCCGCAATAGCATCTAAGGCATGGTCGCTGCCTTGGCGAAATTGCCGAGTGCGCCGCTGACCTTCTGCACTATCTTGGCACACTCCGTGAGGTTATGGCGCGTGGATAGATACGCCGGGGCATTGTAGGAAAACCACACCTGGCCATCACCGTCTTCCCAGATAAGTGCCTTTTGCGGCAGATCGATACCAGCACTTTGGGCGCACAGCATCATGGGAGTGCCTACCTTTGGATTTCCAAATATAACCAGTTCCGTGGGACGCAGTTGCAGGCCAACATTTTGCGCGCCTTCCGCATGGTTGATCCGGGTAAAGATGGTCATGCCATTACTGTTGAGCGCGGCTTCAAGCCGGTCAGCCGTAGTCTTTACATCATGCACACTCTTGATGTTGATCATGCCGTTGTCGGCAGAGGCAATCGAGATACTCAGAAATAACAGGATGACGCTTGAGATGGAATGTCGCATGGTGCCTGCTCCTTATATACCGTTAAGGTTATTGGCCCGGGCATAGCGGTTATTTGGATAGGGTGGTTTGTAGCTCTGCCATCAGCCAGATGTTGCAAGTGTTGCCAAGTATATAGAGGAGTGGGCCTGAGCCTGCAGCAGCTAAATCCATTGTTGTGATGTCTGTCACTTGGGAAACTCTGATTATCTCCATGATGACCGAGGCACTGCCTTTATGTCTTGAGATGCAGGGCGGTCTGCGGTGAAAAAATGTTCCTCATATAACCCTATCCTGAGTTCTGTCCGTTATTATCTGGTGAGAACTGCCTCTCGCATAGATGGAGAACAAACAAATGAAGATCAAACTAATGATACTGCTGATGGTGCTGGTGCCACTGGAGAGCATGGCGCGGATCAAGCTCATTACCCTGCCGGTACGGGAGCGGGTGGAGATCCAGTTGGATCATGCCAGCGCTACTCTGGTGGAGGAGGAACGCATCGTGCCGCTGGTAAAGGGCATCAATCAAGTGGATTTTTCCTGGGCCAATACCCGCATAGATTCGGATTCCATTCTGTTTAGGATGTTGCCTGCGCAGGATAAGTCAGGGGTGGATGCCAAGGTGTTGTCGGTAAGCTATCCGCCGAATGAGAACGCCCTGGTTTGGAGTGTTGGGTCCGATAGATCCGGTTCCGCCCGGGTACGAATCAGCTATCTGCTGGGCGGACTGGAAAAGTCTTTTCACTACCGGGCCGTAGCCAGCAAAGACGAGAGCAGCCTGCGTCTGGCGCAGTATCTGCGGGTAAAGAACCATTCGAACGAGGCCTATGACCAGAGCCAACTCTATGTAGGGTTTGGGGATCAATTACAGCGTCCGGTGGGGCTGAATGAGACCAAGGATCTGTTGTTGAAAATCTATGAAAAGGTGTTGGTGCAGAAACGCTATACGGTGGACGTAGGTGAGTTTGGCTATATCCAGCAAGCCAAGAAGATGCTCAAGGTGCCGATGCATTACGTACTGAAGAACGATGCGGCCCACGGTCTGGGGAAAGTGGCCATGCCGTTTGGCAAGGCGCGGATCTTTCAGCAGGATGGCAAGGGCGGAACCACCTTTGTGGGCGAGGACTGGGGCCGCTTCACCCCAAGGGATGATGAGATGGAACTCTACCTGGGAGTGGCGCGCGACATAGTGGTGAAACGTACCATTGAACGTAACGAACGCAAACGGATCAGCGGCAATCTCTACAACTATGATCTGGTGGTGAAGTATGAGGTGGAGAACTTTAAGGACTCTGCCGTAACCCTGGATATCAGAGAACAGATACCCAGACTGCGAGCGGAACTGGGGCTCAACAACAGACGGGATGTTCAGTGGAAACTAGGTGGTGATACCACCTTGCCCGGAGATCCTGATCCGGAGAAATCCGATGCGGACAAGCTACTGTTTCATGCGGATTTGGCTGCGCCGGACAGCTCCGGCAAGGCGCAAAAGCAGGTCTACAAACTGCATCTTGTACTTGAAAACGAGTGGAGGTAGGCATGAAACATATATCACAAACCATTGCACTGCTGTTTGTCCTGCTTATCTTTTCTGGCATTGCTCTGGGTAACAACCTGGATCTATCCACGGTGCCGGGTAGGGACAGGGTTCAGCTAACCATCTATAACTCGGAAGATCTTACCCTGGTAAGAGAGACCAGAACGGTCAGCTTCAAGAAGGGGTTGAACCCGTTGCAGTTCTCCTGGGCCAATACTCTGATTGACCCTACTTCAGTGGAGTTAGAGTTTAGAGATAAGGCAGGTAAGCTGGAGGTGCTGGACACCACCTTCCCTCACGATAAGCCGCAGATGCTTTACTGGAATGTGCAGGCGGATGCGGACATGGAGGCCCAGATTGAGATCAGCTATTTCACCTCCGGTATCAGTTGGGTCGGCGACTATGTGGCTATCTCCAATCCTGCAGAGAGCAGCCTGCGTCTGGAGGGTTTTGTCCGGGTCAGCAATAGATCGGGCGAACCCTACGCCAATGCCCAGGTACGGCTGGTGGTGGGCAAGATCAATCTGGTGAAGAAGATTGCTGAACTGGCGCGGATGACTGTGGGTAAGGTCAAGGATATGGATAAAGTTGAATACAAGAGTCTGCGACAGAAGGTTGCCCGTAGAATGATGGCGTCTGCGCCTGCTATGGCCGAGATGATGGATGAGGATGGTGGTAAGCCCAAGCAGGTGGAGAAGGAGGGGTTGGGTGAGTACTTCATCTACAGCATAGAGGGGCGCGAGACCATCCTCGATGGTTGGTCCAAGCGGTTGCGTAGTTTCGATGCCGCCAAGGTGCCGGTGCAGGTGGTTTACCGCTATCGCGCTGAAGAGTATGGCAGCCAGCTGGTGCGGTTCTATCTGTTGAAGAATGATAAAGACTCCGGTCTGGGTAGTACGCCGATCCCCAACGGCAAGGTGCAGATATTCCGTCAAAATGGGCGCAAGGGTTTAAGCTATCTTGCTACCAGGAATATCAAGTACGTTCCCATAGGCGACCGCATGGAGTTGAATCTTGGTGCAGATCCTGAGGTGGTGTTCGAGCTGATCAAGCAGAAGGTGTTACGGGATAACATCTGGGTGCGCATCAAAAAAGGAAAAGTATACAAGAAAGTGGGGGAGGGCCTGTTTCAGCTAGATCATAACGGCAAGGTGGCTGGCTGGGATGAGCATCAATTGTTCAGTCAGCGCATCCGCAACTACACCGGCAACAAGATCCGGGTGGAGGTAAGGCGCAGCTACCCGGGGGATGTGACATTCCGCAGCCGCCTGAAGGTGAAATTGCACGATTATCGTAGCGTGGAATTTACCGCAGAGGTCCCAGCCGGTGAGCGCTCCGATCTGAAACACCAGGTGATCACGCGTAATGGCTACAATGCCAAGCAACAAAGGGTGAAACTGGTGGAGGGATGATGGAGAGTCCCCCCGCGGGCAGGTGCGGGGGGCGAAATAGGTTAGCCGATTCTACGATGGGCGGACGGATCCAGTTCCCAGCTTCTCTGGCTGAGACCATGGATCTCCTGGCGTATCCTGGTGCGGTGTGGTTCCGATAGTTGGGACCACTCCTCGGCCACCGCGATGGCGTCTGGAGAGAGGTTATTCTCAGCCTCGTCACCGAACATCAGCCAGGCCGGGTTTACCCCCAGCACGTTAGCGATCTCATTAATTTTACGAGGCCTAAGGCTCTTGCCGTTCTCAATCTTCTGGATCACGGCCTGATTGGTACCGGCTTGGCGTGCCAGTTGTTCCTGGGTCCAGCCCTTTTGCTGGCGCCGTGCGCGCATGCGCTGGCCGAGAGAACCCTGAGTTGTTGAATCTGGTGAATTAATCATGGTGCAAATCATCCTTATCACAATGACGTACTGAAACTGGTAGCGGCACCTGCTGAAATATCTTTAGGATCTATTTTTTCGTGCTGATGGACTCCAATAAGCCGGGTGGGGTGGTAAGATAACGGAATATGTTGACCTACCCAGATATAGATCCGGTAATATTTTCTCTCGGTCCACTGCGTGTCCACTGGTACGGCTTTACCTATCTGGCTGGGTTTGCAGTGAGCTGGCTGTTGATGCGTAGGCGCGCCGGACGGGTCGGCCTGGATAAGACCCTGGAACGTATAGATGACCTGCTGTTTTATGGCGCTCTGGGGGTGATCGTCGGTGGACGTTTGGGCTACGTTCTGTTCTATGGGTTCTCTCAGTTTCTCGCCAATCCGCTTTATCTATTCAAGATCTGGGATGGGGGCATGTCGTTTCACGGTGGCCTGATCGGGGTGCTGGTGGCCATGTGGTTGTTTGGTCGGCGTATCGATCGTAGTTTCTTTGAACTGACGGATTTTATCGTCCCGATGGTGCCGGTGGGATTATTGGCCGGTCGCATCGGCAACTTTATCAATGGTGAGCTCTGGGGCAAGCCCGGGGATGTGCCCTGGGCCATGCAGGTACCCTGCGCCCGTTTCCCTGAGGTTTGCGCTGGTCTTCCCGTCGGATTCAGCACACCGTTGCATCCAAATCAGTTGTACGAGGCCGGTTTGGAGGGGGTGTTGCTGTTCCTGATTCTATGGGTCTACTCGGCCCGTCCGCGGCCGCTGATGGCGGTCTCCGGCCTGTTCCTGTTCTGCTACGGCCTGTTTCGCTTTGCCGTAGAGTTTGTGCGTGTGCCAGATGCCCATATCGGTTATCTGGCCTTTGACTGGGTTACCATGGGACAGTTGCTCAGCCTGCCAATGCTGGCGGCTGGGGCGGCACTGATCGCCATGTCCTACCTGAGAGAGCAATAGACTATGCGTCAATATCTGGATCTGATGCGCCATGTGCGTGACCACGGCACCCGGAAAGAGGATCGGACCGGAACTGGAACCATGAGTGTGTTCGGCTATCAGATGCGCTTCGATCTGGCCGCAGGTTTTCCGCTGGTGACTACGAAAAAGTTGCATCTGCGTTCTATCATCCATGAGCTGCTGTGGTTTCTGCAGGGCGATACCAATATCAAGTATCTGCACGACAACGGGGTCAAGATATGGGACGAGTGGGCGGATGAGAACGGCGACCTGGGGCCGGTTTACGGTTACCAGTGGCGCTCCTGGCCTGCACTTGGTGGCGGTAGTATTGATCAGATAAAACTGCTGTTGGAGCAGATCAAAAATAACCCTGATTCACGTCGTCTGATGGTTAGCGCCTGGAACCCGGCCTGTGTGGATGAGATGGCCCTGCCGCCCTGTCACTGTCTGTTTCAGTTCTATGTGGCCGATGGCAAACTCTCTTGCCAACTATATCAGCGCAGTGCCGACATCTTTCTGGGGGTGCCGTTCAATATTGCCTCCTACGCACTGCTTACCCTGATGGTGGCCCAGGAGTGTGGTTTGCAGCCAGGTGAGTTTGTGCATACCTTCGGTGATGCCCATCTCTACTCCAACCATCTGGAGCAGGTTGAGACTCAGCTGGCGCGAGAACCACTGCCCCTGCCGATGATGAAGTTGAATCCGGATGTGAGCTCCGTGTTTGATTTTCGCTATGAGGATCTTGATCTGGTGGGGTATGAGGCCCATCCCCACATCAAGGCGCCGGTGGCGGTTTAGCCGTTGTCTTTTTTCGGATGGGTGATAGTCTCCACTCGTCCAACGTCTTTGATCCAGCGGTCGAAACCACCGCGCATGTGACTGACCTGGTCAAACCCCATCTCCTTTATCGTCAGGGTGGCCAGGGCCGATCTCCAATCCAGATTACAGTAGAAGATGATCTCTTTGGCGTGATCAAAAAAGCTCTTGTAGTAGATACAATCCGGGTCGATCCAGAACTCCAGCAGTCCTCTGGGGACGTGGATCGCCTCTGGGATCTTGCCTTCGCGCTTTAGCTCCCGCACATCCCTCAGGTCAATCAACAGAACACCGTCGCGCTTGATGCGCTCATCCACCTCTGTTGGAGTGATGGATTCGATCTGTTGCTCTGCCAGTTCTACCAGCGCCTTGGATCCAAGTTTCAGTTTCATATGGGTTGCCGTAGATTGTGATCGGATGTTGCTAACGTTATCAGATTGTCTGTCGCTGCGCAGCCGACTTTGCTGTCGGTGCAGGTAGATTTGCTCCGGATTAATCCTGGTGGCGTGTTATGCTTTTACCCCATGAATCAGCAACAACCGATGATATCCATTATTGTGGCCATGGCAGAGAACCGGGTGATCGGAAACGACAACTCACTGCCCTGGCACCTGCCTGCGGACCTGAAACATTTCAAGGCGATGACGGTGGGAAAGCCTATCGTTATGGGGCGCAAGACCTGGGAGTCCCTGCCGGGCAAGCTGCCGGATCGGACCCATATAGTGGTTAGCGCAAATTCCGACTACCAGGCCGAGGGCTGTGTGGTGGTGCACTCATTGGAGCAGGCTCTAACCGCCGCAGGCGACGTGCCCGAGGTGATGATAGTGGGCGGCGCTATGTTGTATGCACAGGCCCTGCCGCTGGCGGATCGCCTGTATCTGACCCTGGTGGAGATGCAGGTGGATGGCGATACCCGTTTTCCAGAATACGATGCGGAGCAGTGGCAGGAGGTCGAACGTCAGCGCTATCCGGCTGACGACAGAAATCCCTACGCCTATAGTTTTGTTACATTGTCACGCGTCTGAGACGTCGCCTGTATCCAGTTGTCCGGTAATGCGCCTGCGGATATGGGACCAGGAGACCCCGGCGCTCAGGATGCCGGCGATCACCAGCTCGACTATATAGGTGATCACCCTGATGTCGTCGGTGGATATGGCCAGCCAGTCAACTATGAGCCAGATTAGCAGGCCGAAAAATGCCAGGGCCAGGATGATGCCGAATGGTCCGAGGGATTTGACCGTTGCGCGCAATAGTATGGTCCAGCCGATAAGCAGAACCACACCGACGAAGCCTTTGAGTACGGTGAACTGGGAGAGGTCCACCAGGGCCCAGTCGTAGTAGGAGTATCCCTCAGGGTTGTAGCTGGCAAACACCAGGACCAGTGCTGAAATAAGTCTGAGCAGAAAACCCAGCCAGTTAAAGGATGCTGCTTTTGCCATTATCTATCTCCAATAAAGAGTCGTAGCTAGCAAACTGCTCATGTCTGCCCGCTCGGGATCAAGGTCTTCGGACACTTGAGTTGAAACGGCAGTGGCTGCTTGCGTTTTCTGATGCGCAGTGCTGTGAGTGCCCCTCCCCAGAGACAACCGCTGTCCAGCGACCAGCTGTTGTTATGTCTGCCATAGCCCAGGGTAGACCAGTGTCCAAACAGTATGCGTTCGTCTTTGCTGGCGCGTCCGGGCATCTCGAACCAGGGCGTTAGAGATGCGCTCTGGCTGCCGGGTGCACCGCTCTCCTTCAGCGACAGGGAACCGTCTGCCTTGCAGTAGCGGAGACGGGTGAAGCAGTTGGTGATGAAACGCAGACGATCCATTCCTGTCAGTCCTGGGTCCCAGAGATCGGGTAGGTTGCCATACATCTGTTCGCAGTAGCCATGAAAGTCATCGCCGCGCAGTACCGCCTCCAGCTCTGCGGCGCATTGCAGGGCTGTTGCTAAATCCCATTGCGGCGGCAGGCCAGCATGAACCATGCTGAAGTTGCGCTTGGCGCTGTGGTGCATGACGGGTCGATGGCGCAGCCAGTGCAGTAGTTCATCCCGGTCCGGTGCGGTAAGTATCTGCTCCAGGCTGTTATTCGGGTCTTTATGTTTATCCACCTGCTCAGATATGGCCAGCAGATGCAGGTCATGATTACCCAGAACACAGATGGCTCTCTCACCCAGCTGCTTAACAAAACGCAGCACCTTGAGGGAGTCTGGACCACGATTTACCAGATCTCCGGCAAACCAGAGTTTATCCTTCGCCGGATCAAAGCTGATCTGGTCGAGGAGGCGCTGGAGTTGTTCATAACAACCCTGCACATCGCCAATGGCGTAAACAGCCATAGTCAACGATTACCTGTGGTGAAATGTTGGAAGGAGGACATGACAGTATGATTATTTTATTGATCTATTTGTGGGTTGCGACACTCCCCGGAACATTATCGACAGAGGAGGTCAATTGCAAGTTGATTCAGGTTTTTTTGGATTCAGCCGATATACCGTCTGACATGACTGGTATAAGGGTGGTGATATGAGGCGTATTTATCTGATTATTTTCATGTTGTTGGCTGGCTGGCCGCAGGTTTGGGCCGCAGATATGACTCCACTGTTGCTAGCTGCCGCCGCCGAGGGAGATGCGTTCATGGTCAATGAGCTGCTGGCCCAGGGCAGCGATGCCAATACCAAGAATGCCGCTGGCAGACCCGTTCTGGTGCTGGCTGCATTCAACGGGAATGCCCATACCGTAAAGGCGCTTCTGGCTGTGGGTGCGGATGTGAATGCGGTCGACGGTGCAGGCGCCAGTGCAGTTATGGAGGCTGCGGCCTTTGGCCATGCTGATGCGGTCAAGGCATTGATCCAGGGCGGGGCCGATCTGAATCTGAAGAATAAGGCAGGCAGTACCGCTTTACAGCGGGCTGAGAAGGGCAAGCATCCAGCGGTTCTGGAGCTGTTACAGGATGCAGGCGCATCCTAGCCCTTGGCGTGCAGGGCCATCTTCAGGGCTGTGTCTAATGCAACATTAAGGCTGCCCTGATTGGCATTGCCGGTGCCTGCCAGGTCCAGGGCCGTTCCGTGGTCTACGGAGGTGCGGATGATGGGCAGGCCCAGGGTGATATTAACCGCTCGTCCAAACCCCAAGTGTTTTAGCACCGGTAGACCCTGGTCATGATACATAGCTAATACGGCATCAGCCTGCTCCAGGTAGTGAGGTGTGAACAGGGTATCTGCCGGTAGTGGGCCGGTTAGCCTCATCCCCTCCAGTTGCAGCCGCTCAAGCACTGGGGTGATAACCTCTATCTCCTCTGTTCCGAGATGTCCCCCTTCGCCAGCGTGGGGGTTGAGCCCGCATACCAGGATCTTCGGGCTGTCTATACCAAATCTGGTCTGAAGATCTGTATGCAGTATGCGGATTATCCGCTCCAGCAATTCCTGGGTAATGGCCCTGCTGATCTCCGCCAAGGGCAGGTGGGTGGTTGCTAAGGCCACTCTGAGACCCTCTGTAGCGAGCATCATCACCGGGGTGCCGTGGGTGATGTCAGCCAGAAACTCGGTATGACCGGTAAAGGGTAATCCGGCATCGTTGATTATCCCTTTGTGCACCGGACCGGTAACCAGCGCATGAAAGTCTCCATCCATACAGCCCTTGGTGGCCAGCCGCAGACACTCCAGCACGTACTCAGCGTTGTCTGGATCAAGCTGGCCTGGGGTTGACGCTGTTTTCAGGGTGGTGGGGAGTAGCTGTATTGTTCCTGCATGCCCGGCCGAGATTGGCGCCGTGGGATCAAACGGTTGGATCTGTAGCGGTAGCCCCAGGAGTTGTGCGCGATTGGCCAGCAGCTGAGGATCGGCTACAACCACCAAATCCATATCCAGTTCGCGTTGGGCCAGTTGTACGCAAAGATCCGGGCCTATGCCAGCAGGCTCTCCCGGGGTGAAAACAATTCTGACGCTTTCCCTGTTCATGTCAGCACCGGATGCTATGGATGGTTATCTGGTTGAGCCTGGCGGATTACCACTTATGGCTAGGGTTCTTCCAGGCGTATCTCTACATATGCCTCGTCACGCAGTCTGCGTAAAAGTAGCTGGGTCTCTTCTACCGCTTTACGTTTATGAATGGCTTCCCGCGCCTGTGAGCGCTGGATGTCTCCGGTCATGTCGTGTCTGCGACGCTCCATGAGTTGTACGATATGCCATCCATACCGACTACGAAATGGTTTGCTATTCTGGTTTTCAGACAGGTTGTTCAGCACCTGTTCAAATTCTGGTACTACATCGCCTGGGTTGATCCATCCGAGCTCGCCGCCCTTGATGGAGGAGGCTTGATCATCAGAATGGGAGCGGGCCAGGGCGGCAAAGTCTTCACCTCCGTCCAGGCGCTGTTTCAGCTGCTCCAATCTTATTCTGGCATCATCGTCTGAGGTTATTTCATTGGTTCGTATCAGGATGTGGCGGGCTCTGGACTGCTTAATCAAATTGTTCGCCTTGCCCCCTTTGTAATCGGCCAGCTTGATTATGTGGAAGCCACTGGATGTTCTTATCGGGGCACTTACCTCGCCTCGTTCCATCTTGGGTACGATCTTGGCAAAAACCGATGGCAACTGATTGGCTGAGCGCCAACCTAGGTCGCCTCCTTCCAAGGCCTGCTGTCCGTCCGACTCGGTGAGGGCGGTATTCTGGAAATCGCCACCTGACCGCAGTTTTTTTACCAGGTTGTTTGCCTTGCGTTTTGCTTTCTTTATCTTGTCTGCGGATGAGCCTTCTGGCGTTGCAACCAGGATATGCAGCAGGTGGAAAGCGGACTTTTTCGCGGCAGGGGCCTGTTTGCTGTGGGCGATGAAGTCATCAATCTCGCGCTCTGTGACATGAATGCGACTTCTCATCTCCTTGTTGCGGTAGCGCTCTTTGACTATCTGGTCACGTATCTGAGTACGAAACTTACTGAAGGATATGCCACTGTGTTCGACCGCGCTGCGGAATTCGGACAGGCTCATTTTGTTATTGCGGGCAATATTGCTGACGGCCTGAGCCAACATCTCCTCACCAACATTGATTCCGGCTTGGGCGGCTGCAGCTAACTGGATCTTGTCCAGGATGAGGCGTTCCAGGATTTGGCGTTCCAGGACGTTTCTGGGGGGGAGTTGTGCTTTTTTCGCCCGTAGTTGGGCCATTACCTGAGTAAGTTTTTCGTTGACCTCGCTGCGTACTACGACCGCGTCATCGACCACTGCAACAATGCGGTCTACATCCTGTACTTTTGCTGCCGCAACTGTGCCACTGAAACCGACTAGGAGTAGCAACAACAGGTAAAGGTTGTTGCGAATATAAAGCTTGGTCATGGCGCCTATTTGTCTCTGGTGTATCCGAGAAGGTTGTCTTCAAGAAAACTGTCTACCTTGTTCCCAAGACTGGTAAGTCCCTTCAGCTCAAGCTGTAGGTAAAACGCGGTTTTTGCATCAGCATCAATATCGTTGATGTAGTGGCGTCCCACGGCGCGGAAGGCCCAGCAGCAGTTACTGTATTCCAGTCCGGCGAATGCCTCTGTAGTCTGGTCGTAACGCAGGGAGTAGTCCCAGCGTCCAACGACGTTGAATTGCGAGGTAACCGGGTAACGGAAGGATATGTCACTCTGTTCGAACACGTCCCGTGCATAGCGGTAACCCAGGTTGAGCAGGGTCTTGTCATCATCGTCGTATCTTAGATGGATTGCTGACTGCGATGTCTTGTTGTTGCTTCTGTTGTGATCCCACTCCAGATCGGCCTGGGTGCTCCAATTCTGGCTGAGTTGCATCGCGATCTGTCCGACAGTGGCGGAACTGCTGTCTTCGCGGGTGGTAACGCCTGGCAGTTGCACCTCGCGATCATCAAAATAGAAGATCTCGCCCAGGCTGAAACGGAAAGACTCCACGCCGGTATCATTGCTGAAGGTTCTGCTGGTAAGGGCCAGGGTTAGCTGGTTGGCGTCAGCGATGCGGTCGGCTCCGCTAAAGCGATTTTCCAGAAACAGATTGTGGAAGCTAAAGTCATATGCGGCTGTATCAAAAATAGGAATGTCGTCCTGGTTCTCTCTTGGGGTGTAGAGATAGAACATGCGCGGCTCAAGGGTGGTGGTGACGCTGTCGCCAATGCGCTCGAAATAGACGCCACTGTCCAGGCTGAATGTGCTGGTGGTGCGATCCGGTGAGTCGGATAGTCCAGCGAGCTGATCCTTCAGGTCATAGCTGGTGTGGCGCACACCCAGCTTGGGGGTTACGTAGCCCCAGCTATTGCGCAAGGGAAGGCTGACTGCCGGACTGAAATCTATCCGCTGGCCGCGGACGGTCTCGTCCCGGTCGAAGTAGACATATTCAGCTCCCATATGCAGGGTGAGCCCCGCGATCTGATCGGGCCTTTCGTAACTAAACCGGACCTGAGGCAGACGCGCATAGGGGCGGTCGGTGCGGGCGATGGTCTCGTCTACGGTCTGGTAGTATTGCGCTCGCGCCAGGATGTTCCAGTGGTCGCCGTAGTATATGAGGTCACCGCGCCGTTCCAGGTACCTGCTGCTGGATACAGCAAGGCTGTCGCCCAGATCGTCCAGGTAGTCGTTGTCAGATACGTAGTTGATGTTTGCGTTTACGACCAGTCTGGGAGACAGGTAGCCATGACCGTTATATGAGAATGCACCCCGGGCGCTGTTCTCATCGCCCTCCCTCTCCTTGTCGTCTGGCAGTATCTCAAATCTGGTTTCGGCAGAGTAGTCATCCGTCAGGTAGCGGAACTCACCACCCAGCATCAGGCCGCGTTTGCTCATGATCCGCGGGGTGATCGTGGCATCCATATCCGGAGCTATGTTTATGTAGTAGGGGATGGAGAGGTCGGCTCCGGTAGTATCCGAGCTGCCGATTGTGGGCACAAGAAATCCGCTCTTGCGCCGGTCGTCTATCGGGAAGCTGGCGTAGGGTAGATAGAAGAATGGGACGCCCTTGAATTTGAACACGGCGTTGTGAGCGGTACCAACTCCCTCAGCGGTATCTATATCCAGTTTTTCTGCTTCCAGGATCCACTCATCACGCCCAGGACGACAGGTGCTGTAGCTTATGTTCTCGTAGTGCGACTGGTCAGGCCCCAGGATCTCTGCCAGGGATGCGCTGCCACGGCCACGCCTCTTCGGTAGACGATACTGCGCATTCTTTATTTTGCCCGTGTTCTTGTCCATATCCATGCGTACTGAGTCGCCGCTCAGTAGCAGACCTGGGTTCTGATAGTAGACGGTGCCGCTTGCGTCTATGGTGTTGTCGCGGTTGTTGTAGGTGATGCGGTCGGCCTCGAGCAGTTGATCTCCCTTGGTTACAACTACATTGCCTGAAAATCTGGCCTCTTTGTTTTCCCGCGACACCTCAGCTGAGTCAGAAGTTATCTGAGTCTCATTGCTACGATGGCTGATGTTTTCCGTTGGATCTGTCAATGGTCCGCATTGGTTCCAATCCAGGTCCCGATCAATGCGTAGAGTATCGCCACTAGGTTGTGCTCTTCGTTCTCTGGTAGGTGTTGTTGCAACGGCAGGAGTGGTTTCTACCTGACTGTCGGATTTAACTGGCTCTGGCTGCACTGGTGCTGGCGTGTCGGTTACGGCGGGGGTGGTTTCGACCTGACTGTCAGACTCAATCGTAACCCGTTCCTGCTGTACTGGCGCAGGTGTGTCGGCTACGGCTGGAGTAATCTCTACCTGACTGTCAGGCTCAACCGTCTCCTGGTTGGTGGGCGTTACGGCAGCAGCCGGTGTTGCTGTGTCTGGTACGCCGTCCTTGGAGCACTCCCAAGTGTTGTTGGGGCCTGTCTTGCAGTCCCATGTAGGTCCGGCTCCCCAAGCGGTGGAAACCGAGAGTAGGGCGCCCACTGCGACTGGTATAATTCTTGTTTTTATTGACACGTTTGTTCTCTATTATCTGGTCTGGTTATTGGTTATCCACCAAGCGTAATAGTACACACGCAAGTGAGTCGCCGCCTAATGTAGCAAAGGAAGGTTAAAATCGCATAGAATCAGTATTTCTTCAATGGTTCTGTCCGATTATTTTACCCGCATTAGTCATAATAATCATTTTTTATCAAAATCATAATATTTCAGGAAAGATATGCCCCTCAGAGAGATGTTGTTACGGAGCTGGCTAGCGGAGGTTGCTGGTCTGGACGGTTTCACCATGGAGCTGGCCTCCGGCGATGCCAGTTTCCGGCGTTATTTTCGCCTTACCTTACACGATGGCGGCACCAGAATAGCCATGGATGCACCCCCGGAGAGAGAGGATTGCAGGCCGTTTGTCACTGTGGCCGGACACCTGGGGGGATTGGGGTTAAATGTGCCTGTGGTGCACCAAGCTGATCTTGATCAGGGGTTTTTGTTGCTGAGCGATCTCGGTAGTGAACACTATCTTGATCAGCTTAATCAAGGGCAGACCGGGCGGTTGTATGCCGATGCCCTGAGTGCGTTGCTGGTGATGCAGGCCTGCGGCAACACCGATTGGTTGCCACCATATTCCCGAGAGCTGTTGTTGCGTGAGATGAATCTGTTTCGGGAGTGGTTGCTGGGACGGCATCTGCAGTTGACCCTGGATCAGGATGACCAGCAGATGCTGGACGCTCTGTTTGAACAGCTTGTTGCCAATGCATTGGAACAGCCGCAGGTATTTGTGCATCGCGATTATCACTCCAGGAATCTGCTGGTCACACCTGCCCCTAATCCTGGGATTATAGATTTTCAAGACGCCGTATCAGGGCCTGTTACCTATGATTTGGTTTCCTTGCTGAAAGATTGTTACGTAAGCTGGCCCAGGGAGCAGGTGCGGGAGTGGGTCCTTGGCTACTATGAACTGGCGTTGCAATCCGGGGTTCTGCGCAAAGAACATGAGGGGGCATTCCTGCGTTGGTTCGACCTGATGGGGGTGCAGCGCCATCTGAAGGCGGCTGGCATATTTGCCCGGCTGAATATACGTGATGGCAAGCCTGGTTATTTGCAGGATATCCCAAGAACCCTGGGCTACATCGTGGATCTGGTGCCGGAGTATCCGGAGTTGAGCCCCCTGGCGGAGCTCATCAGCGAGCGCGTGCTACCTGCCTTGTAATTAGTATCGCAAGGCGGGATATCAACACTCCTGTTCCCTTGCGACCGCCCGGTAGCCGATATCATTGCGATAGAAGGAGTCTTCCCAGCTGATCTTGCCGACCAGATCATAGGCCTGTTGCTGGGCCTGCGCGACGCTGGCCCCTAACGCTGTAACACAGAGCACGCGCCCACCAGCGGTGACCACCTGATCCTCCTTCAGAGCGGTCCCGGCATGGAACACCTTCTCTCCATCGAACTCGTCTTTTGGCAGTCCGGTTATTACGTCTCCCTTGCGATAGCTGGACGGGTAACCGCCTGCGGCCAGCACCACGCCCAGGGACGCCCGCTGATCCCACTTGGTCTGTTGGGAGTCCAGCTTGCCTTCCAGAGCGGCCAGACAGTGGGCGGTTAGATCCGACTGCATGCGTAGCATTATCGGTTGGGTTTCGGGGTCGCCGAAACGACAGTTGTATTCGATTACATTGGGGGTCCCGTCAGGGGCGATCATAAGCCCGGCATACAAAAATCCGGTGTAGGGGAGTCCGTCTGCGGCCATGCCTTGTACGGTGGGTTCTATCACCTGATGCATGATGCGCCGATAGATCTCATCCGTTACTACCGGTGCCGGGGAGTAGGCGCCCATACCGCCGGTATTGAGCCCGGTGTCACCGTCCCCCACCCGTTTGTGATCCTGGCTGGTGGCCATGGGCAGGATATGTTTTCCATCGGCCATGACGATGAAGCTGGCCTCTTCGCCCCGCAGGAACTCTTCGATTACCACCCGATGTCCGGCCTCGCCAAAGGCGTTACCCGAGAGCATGTCGCGTATCGCCTCTTCCGCCTGTTTCAGCGTGGTGGCGACGATCACCCCCTTGCCTGCGGCAAGTCCGTCCGCTTTGACTACGATCGGCGCGCCCTGTTGGCGTACGTAGGCCAAGGCTTGATCCTGGTCAGTAAAGGTCTGGTAGGCGCCGGAGGGGATATGGTGGCGGGCCAGAAAATCCTTGGTGAAGGACTTGGAGCCCTCCAGTTGCGCAGCGCCCTGGGATGGGCCAAAGCAGGGTAGACCTACGGCCTGGAACGCATCCACTATGCCCAGCACCAGTGGCCCTTCCGGCCCCACGATGGTGAGCCCGATCTCTCTTTTCTGGGCAAAGGCGATCAAGCTTTCGATATCATCCACTGTGATATCGATGTTCTCCAGCCCAGGCTCCAGTGCCGTTCCGGCATTGCCCGGCGCCACATAGACCGTATCTGCCAGTGGTGATTGCGCCGCCTTCCAAGCCAGAGCGTGTTCGCGTCCGCCGCCGCCGATGATCAGGATATTCATGATGTTGTTGCCTATATTCTTCTATTAAGCCGCAAAGGACGCGAAGGTCGCTAAGGAATCCTGGTTAATGTAATCAATGCATCAGTGAGTAATACCTTGGCGCTCTTTGCGATCTTGGCGGTTGATTAATTTAATGGCGGAAATGACGCATGCCGGTAAAGACCATGGCGATGTTATGCTCATCGGCGGCTGCGATCACCTCTTCGTCCCGCATGGAGCCGCCGGGCTGGATCACTGCGCGCACACCGACAGAGGCCGCGTTATCCAGGCCGTCTCTGAAGGGGAAGAAGGCATCGGAGGCCATCACCGACCCCGTCACTTCCAGGTCGGCATGTTCTGCCTTGAACGCGGCGATACGGGCTGAGTTGATCCGGCTCATCTGACCGGCACCCACGCCGATGGTCATGTTGTTTTTGCCGTAGACGATGGCGTTGGATTTTACGAACTTGGCCACGCGCCAGGTAAAGAGCAGGTCCTGCATCTCCTGTTCACTCGGGGCCCTCTTGGTAACGACCTTGAGTTCGTTGTGTAGTTGCAGGTCTGCATCCTGTACCAGCAAGCCGCCATTTACCCGCTTGAAGTCCTGCCGGTGCAGTGCCTCGGCGGTCCACTCTCCGCACTCCAGCAGGCGCACGTTTTGCTTGGAGCTGACGACCTCTAACGCCTCTGCTGAAATCTTGGGGGCGATGATCACCTCTACAAACTGGCGATCAACAATGGCTTGGGCGGTAGCTGCATCCAACTCCTGGTTGAAGGCGATGATGCCGCCAAACGCAGATTCAGGATCGGTGCTGTAGGCCCGGTCATAGGCGTCCAGCATGCTGGACCCCAGGGCAACGCCGCAGGGGTTGGCGTGTTTGACGATGACGCAGGCGGGGCCCTCATCGTACTGTTTTACACACTCCAGAGCGGCATCGGTGTCGCCGATGTTGTTGTATGACAGCTCCTTGCCCTGGAGTTGGCGTGCGGTTGCGATGCAAGCCTCCGGCTGATCCCGTTCTACGAAGAAGGCCGCCTTTTGGTGTGGGTTCTCTCCGTAACGCATGGTCTGAACCTGGTGGTACTGGAGATTGATGGTGCGTGGAAATAGGGCGTTCTCTTCACCCAGGCGTGTGCCCAGGTAGTTGGCAATGGCTCCGTCGTAGGCGGAGGTGTGTTCAAAGGTCTTTACCGCCAGGTCGAATCTGGTGGAGTCGGAGACTGCGCCGTTGTTGGCGTCCATCTCTTCCAGCACCCGGGCGTAGTCCGCTGCGTCTACGACTACTGTTACGTCCTTATGGTTTTTCGCCGCGGCCCTGAGCATGGTAGGTCCGCCAATGTCGATATTTTCAATCGCGGTCGGCAGGTCGCAGTCCGGGTTGGCCACGGTCTGTTCGAATGGATATAGGTTGACCACAACCATATCTATCGGGGCGATCTCGTTTTCGCGCATCACCCCGTCATCAATACCTCTGCGTCCCAGGATGCCGCCGTGAATCGTCGGGTGCAGGGTCTTGACCCGTCCATCCATCATCTCGGGGAAACCGGTATGCTCGGAGACCTCGATCACGGGGATTTCGTTGTCGGTCAGTAGGCGGGCGGTGCCTCCGGTTGAGAGGATCTCCACCTTTCGTTCGCTTAGTGCGCGGGCAAACTCGATGATGCCGGTTTTGTCGGATACGCTGATGAGGGCTCTGGTAATAGATGACATAGTTGAATCTCTTTTGAGGGTTGTACGGTTGTCTGTAACTGCATGCAGCCAGCGAGCTGGCTGCAGGTTGGTTTATAGCCGGGTTGTATCTTCATGCCAACCTGAGTCGGCCGTGTCGTAAGGAAGAGTGAACAGTCCTAACGGTTAATCCAGGTTATATAGGGCCAGCTTCTTTCGCAGGGTGCTGCGGCTGATACCTAGCATCTCGGCTGCGCGACTTTGGTTGCCATTGGTCTGTCGCAATACCGTCTCGAACAGAGGTGGTTCCACCTCTGACAGGACCATCTTGTATAGGTCGGCCACATCATGCCCGTCCATCTGGGCGAAATAGCTTTCCATTGCCACAGCTACCGAGTCGCGAAGTAGTTCGGTCCTTTTTTGTGATCTAACCGGAAACCGTGTTCTTTCAGTTGTTTTGTCTTGAACCATGGTGGCGTCCATAGTCATGCTGCCAGCTCCTTATTAGCTAATAGCTTATAGCTAAACCCTTTGACTAATGTTTGTTGTTCTTGGGTTGTCCCCGTTTTGTTTATCTCTGCTCTGAACTCGGATGCCCCGGTGAACCCCTTGCTGTACCACGCAAGGTGTTTGCGTGCGATGCGTATCCCCTGAGGTTCCCCGTAAAAGATATACAGCTGTTCCAGGTGTTTTAGTATCACGCTGCGGATCCATTTTGATGAGGGATCAGGCAGTAAATTGCCGCTGGCAAGATAGTGTTCTATCTCGCGAAAGATCCAAGGTCGTCCCCGAGCCGCGCGGCCTATCATAATGCCGTCAACGCCGGTGCTTGCCAAGACCTTTTTTGCTGTTTCCGGGGTATTAATATCACCGTTGGCGATTACCGGTATGGAGACGGCCTGTTTTATCGCGCGGGTGGTGTGAAATTCTGCTTCGCCGGAAAATCCGCAGGCGCGGGTCCGGCCGTGTACGGTCAGGGCCTGGATGCCGGATTGTTCGGCGATCTGCGCAATCTTGACGCCGTTGCGATTCTCCCGGTCCCAGCCGGTGCGGATCTTGAGAGTTACCGGGGCATCCACCGCTGCTACCACGGCATCCAGAATGCGTCGCACCCTTTCTTCGTCCTGCAGCAGTGCGGCACCGGCAGCTACGCGACAAACCTTTTTAGCCGGACAGCCCATATTGATATCGATGATGTCAGCGCCGAGATCAATATTGATGCGTGCCGCCTGGGCCATGGAGTCCGGGTCTGAGCCCAGGATCTGGACCGAGACAGGACCCGGTTCTCCAGAGAGATCCATCCGGCGCAGGCTCTTGGGCGAGGCCCAAAGGGCGGTGTTAGAGCTGATCATCTCGGATACCGCCAGGCCCGCACCCTGTTCCCTGCATAGCTTGCGAAAGGGGAGATCGGTTATCCCCGCCATAGGCGCCAGCAGCAGGTTGTTGTTCAGTGTATAGGGTCCGATACGCATGTTAGATGACTAATAAAACAGTGGGGTTTACTAAAAGAATTCCAGTTTAAAGCCGGTGACATCCTGGCCTGGATCTTCTATCTCAAGTTCTACATACAGCGCTTTGCCGGGGGGAAGCTCTGCGGGTTCGGTGTAGCCGGGAATATACTCTTTGGGGTGGAAGCGGCGCTGTAACACCAGTAACTCATCGCTGCTGTAGAGGCCGATCTGGAGCATGGGATAGGGCTGGGAGAAGTTGGCGTTGTTTGCGATGGTTAGCTGGATCAGCAGGGCGGCTTCAATCTTTGGATGTGAGGATATGGAACGGCTCAGTACCTGAATCTGTTCGGGAGCTCTTATTATCGGCAGCTTACACTCTGCGTATTCGCATATGCTCTGGAATATGATGCGACCCTCAGGGTAGCGCATCAGTTTGTCACGGCCAAACCAGGCGATCTGTGAAATGGCTACCAATAGTAGAGTGAGGATGCCGATTGCCCACCATCCGCCTGCCTTTTTGACCGGTCTTTTTGGGATGATTCCATCTATTGTCAGCGGTGCCTGGGTTGTTGGTTCTATACTTTGGAGATTTTCCGGCACCTCAAAGGGCAATGGCTTTTCTGGGGTGTATGTTTTGGGTGGAACAGGATCCGTGGGTTCATCCATCTTGGGTGGTTGTTGCTGACGCTTGGTCTTATCCTTTTTCTTGGAACTAACCTCGAGTTTCTCGAGTTTCCTCAATACGTCTGATAGCTCGTCGTTAATAATCTGGTCTGGTTGAGCAGGCAGAGATTTGGTCTCGCTGTCTTCAAATGGACACAGCTCCTTTGAGATCTGTGCCTTGAGGTCGGAGAACTCCTCCAAGTCAGTTTCAGACAGGGAGTCGGTAACTGAATCAGGAGCTGTCCGTTGCCTATCGGTTGCTGCGTTCTTCGTGGGTGTTTGCAGAAACTCGAGAGCATTGAAGATGATGTGACAACGAGAGCAGCGAACTTGACCTTGCGCCGCGCGCAATTGGTCGTCGTTGACACGAAATCCGGTCTTACATTCGGGACACTGGGTACGCACTTATTACTGAATCCGTATAGATGTTAAGGCTACATATCCGGGATAGGGGTATTTTGCCACACTTTATGCCTCAGCGGCGAAGGCCATGCAGAAGTACCCACCCGTCCTGAATCACAGGTAATTGTATCTCGAAATCGTCTGCAAAGGCTGTAATAACTGAATCTGTCTGTTCCTCCAGGATACCGGAGAGGATTATCTGGCCACCGCTTCTGGTGTGGCGGGCAAACAGGGGTTCCAGCTCGATCAGGGTAGAGGCCAGGATGTTTGCCAAAGTGATATCCGCAACAGCCTCCAGCGGCTGTTCGCTGTGGAGGACGGTCAACCCCTGTTGTACCTGGTTTTTCTCGGCGTTGTCTGCCGTAGCCTGTAGTGCCTGATGGTCGTGGTCGATAGCGACCACATTGTTGGCGCCGAGCAGCAGGGCGGCGATGGAGAGAATGCCGGAACCACAACCAAAATCGATGACAGCCTTTCCCGCAATCTGAGCCTGGTCCAGCCAAGTCAGACAAAGTGCGGTGGTGGGGTGGGTGCCGGTGCCAAACGCTAGGCCGGGGTCGAGTTGTACGGTGATGGCCTTTGGGTCTTTCGGAAGTTGGCCGTCGGGGGCAATCCACAGCCGTTTGCCGAACTGCATCGGATGGAAGTCATCCAGCCAAACCCGTTCCCACACCTGGTCGGCAAGGCGTACTGCTTCCAGGTTAAAGATGGAGGTAGATGCCAGTTGCTGTTGGATCTGGTGGCAAAGCCCCTCGGGGTTGCTCTCTTCCGGGAACAGACCGGTTACCCGAGTACGGGACCATATCGGAGTTTCACCCGGTGCCGGTTCCAACATGGGTTCGTCCGCCGCATCCTCCATGGTCACCGAGAGTGCGTCCATCCCTTCCAGCAGGAGCTCGGCCAGAGGCGCGGTCTGCTTGTCCGTCGTCAGATGAATCTGTATCCATGCCATGATGCAAGTTTTTGAGTTTGAGGCCGGGACAGGTTTCCCTGTCCCGGAATCACGCCCCTCTATAGGAGGCCCAACTTCTTTTCCAGGTAGTGGATGTTGGCGCCGCCAGCGGCAAAATTGTAGTCATCCATGATCTCCTGCTGCAAGGCTATGTTTGTCCTGATGCCGCCGATCACCATCTCGGACAGGGCAATGCGCATGCGCTGTAACGCCTCATCACGGGTGTTGCCGTGGGTGATAAGCTTGCCGATCATGGAGTCGTAGTAGGGCGGGACGATGTAGCCGTTGTAGACATGGGAGTCGACCCTAACACCAGCCCCGCCGGCGAAGTGCAGCTGGGTGATGCGACCGGGACTTGGCATGAATGTCTTGGAGTCTTCCGCGTTGATCCGACATTCAATGGCGTGGCCGTTGATCTTGATATCTTCTTGTTGGTAGGAGAGTTTCTCCCCGGAAGCGATCAGGAGCTGTTCCTTGACTATGTCCACCCCTGTGATCATCTCGGTTACCGGGTGTTCCACCTGTACCCTGGTATTCATCTCAATGAAATAGAACTCTCCATCCTGATACAGAAATTCAAAGGTGCCAGCTCCGCGGTAGCCGATCTGACGACAGGCTGAGGCGCAGCGCTCACCGATCTTGGCCCGCAGCTCTTCGGTTATCCCAGGTGCTGGTGCCTCTTCCACTACCTTCTGGTGGCGCCGCTGCATGGAGCAGTCGCGTTCTCCCAGATGGATGGCGTTGCCATGGTTGTCAGAGAGCACCTGAAACTCCACATGGCGTGGGTTTTCCAGAAACTTCTCCATGTATACGGTTGCGTTACCAAAGGCGGCACCAGCCTCTGCCTTGGTAAGGGATATGGAGTTAAGCAGGGTGGCCTCGGTGTGTACTACCCGCATGCCGCGCCCACCGCCGCCGCCAGCGGCCTTGATTATGACCGGATATCCGATTTCGGCGGCTATCTTCATGATCTTATCGCCGTCTTCCCCTAACGGACCATCTGAGCCCGGTACGGTCGGCACTCCGGCCTTTTTCATGTTTTCGATGGCGGTGATCTTGTCACCCATCATGCGAATGGTCTCGGCCTGAGGGCCGATGAAGGTAAATCCACTCTGTTCCACCCGTTCGGCAAAGTCAGCATTCTCTGACAGAAAACCGTAACCGGGGTGGATGGCTGTGGCATCGGTCACTTCAGCGGCACTTATGATGGCTGGTACGTGCAGGTAACTATCGGTAGAAGAGGCCGGTCCGATGCATACGGTTTCGTCTGCAAACTTTACGTGCATCAGATCACGGTCTGCATCCGAGTGGACTGCAACCGTCTTGATTCCAAGTTCACGGCAGGCCCGGAGGATGCGCAGTGCTATCTCACCCCGGTTGGCAATAACGACTTTATCAATCATGAGTTCTGGGACCTGTTAGCCGATGATGAACATGGCTTGGTTGAATTCTACCGGCTCACCGTTTTCGACGAGAATCTTCTTTACCGTTCCGGCCTTGTCAGACTCAATCTGATTAAGGATCTTCATCGCTTCAATGATGCATAGGGTGTCACCCACATTTACCTGCTGCCCCTCTTCTACAAACACTTTTGATTCAGGTGTGGCGGCACGGTAGAAGGTGCCTACCATGGGGGAAGTTACCTGGTGTCCGCTTATCTCTTCAGCAGCAGCAGGAGCCTCGGCTGCTGGCATCGGAGCTGCCGCGACCGGAGCTGGCATAGGTGCGGCCAGGGTAACCTGGGAGGTTATACGGCTTATGCGTACGGACTCCTCTCCTTCGTGAATCTCTATCTCTGCGATGTCGGATTCTTGAAGCAGCTCAATAAGTTTTTTTACCTTACGGATATCCATTTTGTTTTCGTCTCTAGGTTTGTTGATACAAGGCGCTGCCGCCCTACGATTAGTTGTTAATATGAGATATTGCAGCTTCCAGAGCCAGTTGGTAGCCCTGGGCTCCAAGTCCGCTGATAACACCCAAGGCGATATCTGAAAAGTAGGAGTGTTGGCGAAACTCCTCGCGGGTGTTGATGTTAGATAGATGTACCTCAATGAACGGAATTGCCGTCCCGAGTATGGCATCACGCAGGGCCACGCTGGTGTGGGTAAAGGCCGCTGGATTGAATATAAGGAAGGCGGTTCCATCGAGCTGTGCTTTATGCACCTCGGCTATCAGTTCATGCTCTGCATTACTCTGTACAAAGGAGAGGTCGTGACCTGCGGTTTTGCATCGATCGGCAAGTTTTGCCTGGATTGACTCTAGGGTGTCACTGCCGTAGATCTCAGGTTCACGTGTTCCCAGCAGGTTCAGGTTGGGGCCGTTTAGCACCAAAATGCTTGCCATAATAGTCTTTTCCGATTGCCTGATTGATTGGGAGATGTCCCTGGATAGGACTCGCCGTCGTTCTACTTAATATTGAGGATTGAATTCTGCACGGCGGATGCTTGATTGTCCAGTTTTCTTGCAAGATAGAGTCATATAGCGTCGGTTTAGCCTGAATTTCCGACTATTACCCTGCGTTGAATTTGACTTATAGCAGGGTTTTTATCACTTTTTCCAGGCTTTCCTGGGTAATTTTCCCAGGTTGGGCATAGAGAGTTTTGCCGTTTTTGTCGAAGATTGCGGTATATGGTAGTGCGGAGATGCGATTCCCCATCTTCTGTGCCAGAGCTATGGCATCGTCACTTCCAATCAAAACCGGGAAGTTGATGCCGTAGGTGTCGATAAAATCCTTCACCTGGTCTAGATTATCCACCGCAACCCCTACCACCTGAACGCCGTTGGACGAGTGTTGATGCTGAAAATCTATCAGGGTCGGCATCTCCTCCAGGCACGGAGGGCACCATGTGGCCCAAAAGTTCACAATCAGTATCTTGCCCTTCCATTCACTGCTGTTTCTGATTACTCCTTCCGTGTCTTTCAGGGTAAATCCCGGAAGCGTCTCTGGAATAGTCGTTGCCTGCATGTTGGGCTTGGTAGGCGCTAATTTGTCGTGGGTAGCAAACCAGATGCCGATGCCAACGATGACGGCCAGGGTGAGATTTACTGCGATCTTGGTTTTATTCACTATTGCGTTTTCACTTTGCTGCTTTTGTTACGTGGGAGGTGAATTCATCGGCTGGGATAAATCCTACAACTCGATAATCTTTCCGTTCTTTTCCATCGCGGTCAAAGAACATAATACTCGGCGGTCCGGGCATGCCAAATCTTCCTTGTAGCAGGGCCTTGTCCGTTGCGTCATTTGCTGTGACATCCGCTTGCAGTAACACGAAGCCCTCAACTGCCTTGATCACCGCCGGGTCGGAAAATGTGTAGCGTTCCATCTCTTTGCAGGTGACACACCAGTCGGCATAGAAATCCAGCATTACCGGTTGGTGCTGGGCCGAAGCTGCGGCCAGTTCCCGCTCCAGGTCTGCCTCGCTTTTGATGCGTTTGAACACGATGTGTTGCTGAGGTGTGGACCCCTTAAACATCGCAATGCCACGAAGTGGTTGCACCGTATCCTTGCCGCCGGCCGCCGCACCTGCCAGCATCAATGCGCCATAGATTAGAATGGCCACACCCAGACCTTTCCACAGGCGTTGCCAGCCGGAGGCCTCGATCGGCAGTTCATGCAAGGCGCCCATGTAGATGGCAGAGACTACCAGCAGGGTTCCCCACAGGACCATGGAGATAGCGGCAGGTATTATCCGTTCCAGCATGATGATGGCTACGGCCAGCATGCCCACTCCGAACACGCTTTTTACAATATCCATCCAGTTGCCAACCCGAGGCAGCAGCCTGCCGGCAGAGGTGCCAAAGGCGAGAATCGGAGCGCCCATCCCCATGCTTACGGCAAACAGTGCGGTCCCGCCCAGAACCGGGTCTCCGGTCTGCCCGATAACCAAGATTGCCGCAGCCAGGGCCGGAGCTGCACATGGTCCGACAATAAGTGCGGAGAGGATGCCCATAATTGCTGCGCCGATCAGGGTGCCGCCTTGCTGTTTGTTGCTGATCTCGGTGAGTTTGCTCTGAAGGCTGCTGGGCAGTTGTAGATCATAGAAACCGAACATCGAAAGCGCCAGCAAGATAAAGACTCCGGCGAAGGTGCTTAGTATCCAAGGGTTTTGGAAGGCCGTCTGTAGATTCTCCCCGAACAGGCCAGCCAGGACGCCGGCGATGGTGTAGACGATGGATATGGACAGGACATAGACCAGAGAGATGCTAAACGCCTTGGCTGTGGTTATCTCCTTGCCCTGGCCGATGATGATTCCAGAGAGGATTGGGATCATGGGGAAGATGCACGGGGTTAACGCCAGGCCCATTCCCGCCAAAAAGAAGATTCCGATTATCAGCCAATAGTTACCGCCAGTTATGATAGCAATCAGGCTGCCAAGCTCAGAGGCTGGCTCTGCATTATCACTGACCGTTGAAATACTCTTGGCCTGTGTTGCATCGGTGGCTGGCAGTTCAAGTCTCACGTCCTTGATCTGGGGCGGATAGCACACCCCCTGGTCTGCGCAGCCCTGGTATTTAACCTGGAGGGTGATGCTGGTTGCGGCGGTATTGGTCCTGAGCAGTGGTACTAGCAGGTCTATTCCGTGGTAGTAGACCGGAAGGTCTCCGGTTGATCCATCCGGGCGCAGCGCGTCTTGTTTTATCTTTGCGGGCGGTAGTTGGTACTTCCCCAGGGCGACACCGTCAGCCTGGGTGATTTTTACCTGTAGTTTCTCCTGGTATAGGTAGGTTCCGTCTGCGATGACCCAGTTTAGTCGTAACTGATTCTGGCTCTCAACTTGAGCATTGAATTTGTATGCCTGCTCCGGTGGGAGGATGTCGTCACCGCCACTCCCCGCAAGCAGACCTGGCAGGCCCGGGGTGGATCTGGCATTAGCACCGAAGTCTTGGGCGGTTGCTGGTATGGTTAGAAGGGAGAGAGCAGAGCCGAGAATTAGATATAAAAATATATTCAGAGTTATTTTGTTGTGCATTGGTTTATCCAACCAAGGTAATTCTGCATGCCCGCCACAACAGGGACTGCCACAATCTCTGGAAGTTCATAAGGGTGGATCGAGAGTATGGCCAGTTCCAACTCGTCGTAGCTGGAGGCGGTGGTCTTTATCGACAGCGTATATTCATCGGCTGTCTCTATCTCGCCTTGCCAACGATATATAGATTTGACCTGGGACGATATGTTTACACAGGCGGCCAATCTGTTCTCTACCAAGTGCTTGGCGATGTGTTCCGCGCACACCTGGTCGGGACAGGAGCAGAGTACTATTAGCGTGTTGGAATCCATAGACGAAAGATACAGGATTGATCCTCAGGTCGCAAAAAAGTGATGGCTTGAACCGGTTGACGTGAGGGCGTAAGCTCTTTCCGCATGAATCCACTTATACTGTTTCTGCTCCTGTTTGTAGGTATTCCCCTGTTCGAACTCTACTGGTTGATTGAGGTTGGTTCCTATCTCGGCGCCATACCCACCATCTTTTTGACCGTATTTACCGCAGTTCTCGGCGGAATGTTGGTGCGGATGCAGGGGCTGACAACCGCTATGCGGGTCCAGAAATCTCTGGCCATGGGTGAGGTTCCGGCCATAGAGATGCTGGAAGGGGGGGTATTGCTGGCCTGTGGTTTCTTTCTCCTGCTCCCCGGGTTTTTTACCGACATATTGGGTTTTTTTGCATTGGTGCCAGCAATACGCAGATGGCTGGTGCTGACCTTTTTGAAGCGGGCTCAGGTGTTGCAGACACCGAAACAACCGTCCGGTAGTGCCGACCGGGAAAATCCACGCATCATTGAGGGCGAATATCATCGGGACGATGACTAACCGTCCGGATTGGCCCACTATCTGCGCGGTGATTAGAGACCAGCTAAATCCCTCAGCCGGTACCAGGCCATACCGATATATTCGTGCAAGGCGTAGTAACTGTTTCGCAGTGCCCTGGAACCTGGCAGCCAGTCTTTGGTTAGGCTGCGGGTGACTGTGATCTTGCCGGAGGTGAATATGGTCGGTGCCGCTATTGTGTCTACCCCATTCAAACTGAACACCTTCATGGCGCGCGGCATGTGCCATGCGTGAGTAACCAACGCCACCTTCTTTATCCCGAGAGTCTTCAGCAGCTTGCTGGTAAATAGGGCGTTCTCCCAGGTGTTCACACTCTTGTCTTCGGTAGCCAGGACCTTGCTGCCAAACTCTTCTGTCAGTACCTGGCTGGCAAGCTTGGCCTCTGATGTTTGTTGTCTATCCATGCCGCCTCCAGACACAATGATCGGCAGGTTGGTTCTTTTATGCAGCCAGGCGGCATAACGCACCCTCTCCAGGGAGAGCTCTTTTATGCTGTCGCCACCGTATTCCAGGGCATCCTCATAACGGCCGCCACACAGCACCACTATGGCCTCGGCCTTGCTGGACAGGATCTCTTTCGGGGTTACAAAGATATGTCGCTCCAGACCGGCGATCAAATTTGTGGCGATAAAGGGGGTGCTGAGTAGATAGAACAGCGCCAGGGTCAGGGTGAGCAGAAGCTTTCCAAACAGGCGTCTGCTAAATAGCAGAGATAAGAGTCCCAACATGATCAACCCGCCCGGCGGGAGTATCAGGCTCTTTAGGATGTTTACAGTTTCCTGGTCCATATACACACCTCTTATCGGTTCTTTTATTTGTTGTTGAGAGCTTGACCGGCTTGTAGATCCGCATGGTAGGAAGAGCGTACCATAGGACCACTGGCCACGTTCGAAAACCCCATCTCCTCTCCGATCTGCTTGAGACGATCAAACTCGGCTGGTTCGACAAAACGCTCCACCGGCAGGTGCTCGCGACTTGGTTGCAGGTATTGCCCCAGGGTGAGCATGTTACAGCCGTGCGCCCTCAGGTCGCGCATAACCTGCTCCACCTCTTCTATGGTTTCACCCAGCCCCAGCATTAGTCCTGACTTGGTTGCCACTTGCGGGTGGAGTTCAGCAAACCATTTTAACAGCTGGAGCGAGCCTGGGTAGTCAGCGCCGGGGCGGCAGCGTTTATATAGTCTGGGTACCGTTTCCAGATTGTGATTGAATACGTCCGGTTGGATCTGACTAAACGCCTCCAGAGCGATCGATTCACGGCCACGAAAATCCGGCACCAGTATCTCTATAGACAGCCCCGGATTGGCCCGGCGCAACTCACCTATGCAGTCCACATAGTGTGCGGCGCCGCCATCGCGCAGGTCATCGCGGTCTACCGAGGTGATCACCACATAACGCAGCTGCATGATCCTTACCGCATCCGCCAGCTGGGTCGGTTCATCCTGATCCAGAGGTTGCGGTTTGCCGTGGGCTACATCGCAGAAGGGGCAGCGCCGGGTGCAGATGTCGCCCATGATCATAAAGGTGGCGGTGCCATGGTTAAAGCACTCACCCAGATTGGGGCAGGCCGCCTCTTCGCACACCGAGCTGAGGCTATGCTCTCGCAGGATGCGTCTTATCCGGGACACCGCCTCTCCACTTGGTGCAGTCGCTCGAATCCAGGATGGTTTGCGTTTGATCTGGCTAGATGGCTGGATCTTTATCGGGATACGAGAAAGCTTTTCCAAGCCGCGCTGATGGGTTTCAGGGGTAAAGCGAGAGGGGGCGGAGTTGTTTTTTTGGCTGCTCATGGGTGGAATTGTAGCCCCAGGGAGATTTTTTTTCCTGTTGTATGCCTGTCGTATAGGAGCTAGGTCGATTCAGACGAATAGGTATTGATATGGCCAGAATAGGGGATCAAGTGGGAAAAACTGATTTATCCGCAAATTTGTAGGTGCTATGCTCAGCGGTTCGCATCTTATGCTAAAACGGTTTTTGTGCATGCATCCCGGGTTTATAATGGGAGTGAGACAATAGGTGCCGTGACACTAACACCAATAAATTCTGGAGGATTCAATATAATGGCAGTTCCAATTCGAGTTGCAGTTTCCGGCGCCGCCGGTCAGATTTCCTATAGCCTGTTGTTCCGCATAGCTTCGGGTGAGATCTTTGGCGCGGACCGCCCGGTGCATCTACATCTGCTTGAGATCCCTCAGGTGATGGATAAGCTGGAGGGTGTGGCTATGGAGTTGATCGATTGCGCCTTCCCGACCCTGGCTGAGATCAAGATGTTTGATAATGCCGATGAGGCGTTTGACGGTATCAACCAGGCCTTTCTGGTGGGTTCCAGGCCACGTGGACCCGGTATGGAGCGGGCCGAGTTGCTCAAGGTAAACGGCCCGATCTTTGTGGGCCAAGGTAGTGCCTTGAATCGTGCCGCAGATGACGTGCGCTGCATGGTGGTGGGTAACCCGGCCAACACCAACTGCCTGATCGCCATGAACAACTCTGACGTACCAAATGATCGTTTCTCCTCCATGATGCGGCTGGATGAGAACCGGGCCAAGAGCCAGTTGGCAGCTAAGGCCGGTGTCCCGGTGGGTGATGTTTCTAACACCACTATCTGGGGCAATCACTCCAACAACCAGTATCCTGATTTTGAGAACGCGAAGATCGGTGGCAAGCCGGCCTCCGAAGTGATCAATGATGAGGCATGGCTAAAGGATACCTTTATTCCTACCGTGCAGGAGCGTGGTGCTGCTGTGATCAAGGCGCGTGGCGCTTCAAGTGCCGCTTCCGCTGCCAATGCCGCACTGGATCATGTCAAATCCCTGATCACCCCGACCCCGGCGGGAGACTGGTTCTCGGCCAGTGTCTGCTCCAATGGCGAGTATGGTGTGGACGCAGGCCTGATGTTCGGCTACCCCCTGACCTCTACCGGAAACGGCGACTGGAAGGTGGTAGAGGGCCTGCCCATGACGGACTGGGCCAAGAGCCGGTTTGACATCAGCCTGAACGAACTGCGTCAGGAGCGTGATGTGGTCAAGGATCTGCTCAAGGGCTGATCGTTGCAGCGGCAGGCGGATGGTTGCCTGTCTTAGCCGATTATAGAAACGGGTTGGAGAGTGATCTTCGGCCCGTTTTTTTGTCACAGGGAGCAGAAAGAGGAGTATGGGTATCTCGTCTGTTAGAATTGAATTCACCGTCTTAATCTGAATCAATCGATACTGACCGCAATGCCACTTAACGCACCAAGCCCTCTGGATAGCCCCGCCCGCCACATTCTGCAACACGTTTTCGGCTACGACGCCTTTCGTCCGCAACAGCAGGCGATCGTCGACCACCTGATCGCCGGCGGCGATGCGCTGGTGCTGATGCCCACCGGCGGCGGCAAGTCGCTCTGTTATCAGATCCCCGCCATCGTCCGCCAGGGCGTCGGCATCATCGTCTCGCCGCTGATTGCCCTGATGCAGGATCAGGTTGATGCCCTGCGCCAGAATGGGGTGAAAGCCGCCTTCCTCAACTCCACCCTCAGCCTCGGCGAAGTGCGCGAGGTGGAGGCGGCGCTGCATCGCGGCGAGCTGGATCTGCTCTACGTCGCCCCGGAGCGGTTGATGATGCCGCGCACGCTGGATCTCATTGAGCGTATCCCCGTCGCCCTGTTTGCCATCGACGAGGTCCACTGCGTCTCTCAGTGGGGCCATGACTTCCGCCCCGAGTATGTGCAGTTGTCGGTACTGCACCAGCGCTTTCCGCAGATCCCGCGCATCGCCCTGACCGCCACCGCCGACAGCGCCACCCGCCGCGAGATCATCGAGCGGCTGGCGCTCAGCGAGGCGCGGCAGTTTATCAGCGGCTTCGACCGACCCAATATCCGCTACCGTATCAGCGAGAACAGCGGCAACGCCCGCGAACGGCTACTGCGATTTATCCGCAACGAGCACGAAGGGGAGGCGGGGATCGTCTACTGCCTTTCGCGCAAAAAGGTGGATGATACCGCCGCCTGGCTAACCACCAAGGGGCTAACCGCCCTGCCTTACCATGCAGGACACCCCGCCGATATACGTCAGACGAATCAGCAGCGCTTCCTGCGTGAAGATGGGGTGATCATCGTCGCCACCATCGCCTTCGGCATGGGGATCGACAAGCCCGACGTGCGCTTCGTTGCCCACCTGAACCTGCCCAAGAGCCTGGAGGCCTACTATCAGGAGACGGGTCGCGCCGGGCGCGACGATCTGCCTGCCGATGCCTGGATGGTCTACGGCCTGCAGGATGTGATCACCCTCAAGCAGATGCAGGCCAGCTCCAGTGCCCCCGAGGCGATCAAGCGCATCGAACACCACAAGCTCGACGCCATGCTTGGTCTGTGCGAGCTGACCAGCTGCCGCCGTCAGGCGCTGTTGCGCTACTTCGGTGACGAACTGGCCGAACCCTGCGGCAACTGCGACACCTGTCTGGAGCCGCCCGAGACCTGGGAGGCCACCACCGCCGCGCAGAAGGCGCTCTCTTGCGTGCACCGCACCGGCCAGCGTTTTGGCGTCACCTACCTGGTCAAGATACTGTTGGGCAAAGCGGATGAACGCATCAGCCGCTTCGGCCACGACCAGGTAAGCACCTACGGTATCGGCAGCGAACTCAATCAGAACGAGTGGCGCGACCTCTACCGCCAGTTGATTGCCCGCGGTCTGCTGGCGGTGGATCTCGAAGGCCACGGCGGCCTGCGCCTCACCGAGGAGAGCCGCCCGGTGCTGCGCGGCGAGCAGCCACTGCACCTGCGCAAGATCTCACGCAAGGCCAAGGCGAAAAGCCGCGAGCGCAAGGCCAACCGCTTCGCCGGTCAGGGGCAGGGCAAATTATGGGAAGCACTGCGCAGCCGCCGCCAGCAACTGGCCGATGAACAGGGGGTTCCCGCCTACGTGATCTTCCACGACGCCACCCTGGCAGAGATGGTGGAGAACCGTCCCGAAACCCCGGCGCAGCTGTTGCGCATCTCCGGTATCGGTGAACGCAAGCTGGAGGCCTACGGCGAGGCCTTCCTGGAGGTGCTTAACGAATACCGCAATCTGGAGGAGGGGGCACAAGGTGATAGCGAAGAGGAGACGCTGCAACTGTTCCGCCTTGGTATGGATGTGGAGGCCATCGCCGTACAGCGCGGCCTGAAGGCCACCACCATCTACAGTCACCTGGCCATGGGGATCGAGCGCGGGGAAGTTCCGCTCAGTGAGGTTGTGCCCCTACACGATCACCAGTTAGAGGCGATCCGCTTCGCCATCGAACACCACGATGGCGGTAAGAAACTGAAACCCGTTTATGAGGCGCTGGAAGAAGAGTTTTCCTACGAAGTGTTGCGGTGTGTTAGGGCGGAACTGTTGAAGGGGTAGTGTGGGGGGTGCGAGAATTTCGATCGTATGTCACTGTGAGCGCGATTCGGGTAATACAATTAGAATTATTTGTCCGCTAATACACGCAAATGATACGATTTTATTCGCGTTCATTTGCGGACGGAAGAAAGCAAATAGGGCTCTTCAGTAAAGTTTGTTGGTACTTTGAGCGTACCAGGCAGACCCCACTGAATAGTTACGATATTTATTCAGCCAGTTGACTCTCTCTAAAGCTCTCTAGACCTTGCTGAACCAACTCGTAGGTTTGGTTGATGTTGTCTGCGATCTCTCCTTCCAGCACACCTAGTCCATCAAGGATCTCCCGCGCTTCGCTAAAGCCTTGTTCAATCCCGGACCCGATCACGTTCAGGAAGTGGTTCACCAGCTCTTCACCCTCTTCGTTGGGGTTCTGCTCGCTGAAGGCTTGAAAAAAGGCGGTTGAGAGTCCGACGATGCGATCCGCTGTCGCCTGGGGGCTGATATCAAGCCCGGAATCGACAGCGGACTCAATGGCATTGGGACCAAAAGTCGCTTCGAGCCGTTCGTTAATCGCTTCAATGGCGCTTCTTAGAACCAGCGCCAGAGGATGATCTTTCACCCTTAGCTGCGCCTCTGTCGCCATGAGTATACCTGCATTAAGTTGGGCGCGGTTGCGTGCTAAAGCTGAGACCTGATCGCCGTGGCTGGGTTCTGCCCGGGGTGTCTTGTTATCCACTGTTGAGGCGGGAGTATGCGTGGGGGATGTTATGTTTGAAATGGTCATCTATCTATACCTCATTGATAGTGCTGCTATAGCTAATAGCATAGTCCCACCTTGCCAAATAGCTAGTGCGACAATGGTGATCAGCTTGACGCAATTCACGGACCGGAGCTGGCTAACCCCATGTAATATCAGCTATTCTATTCCAGGAATGCAAGTCCATAACTGTCAAAGAGGTGACATCGCTCGGGCGGGAAGCTGAATTGTATCTTGCCACCTGTAGAGGGCGGTGAACCGGCATCGCAACGTGCAACGACGGGTTCACTGTCGGCAGTGCCGTCTATATATGCCAGGGAGTGATCACCGAGATTCTCGGTTACTGTAATGGTTCCCTGGAGCAGGTTGTCATCACCCGTTCCCAGCACAATGTGTTCTGGGCGGATGCCAAGGGTTACCGGGTCGCCGGTCTTTGACTGCACAGCATCGACAGCGACACGGATCCTGGTGCCGTCGGTCAGTGTCACCTCCGCATGGTGAGGCTCTATTGCAGAGAGATGACCGGCTATCAGGTTCATCCTTGGCGAACCGATGAAACCGGCAACGAAGAGATTGCGTGGCCGGTGATAGATATCCAGCGGTGCGCCCTGTTGGGCGATTTTTCCCTTTTCAATAACCACCATCTTTTGGGCCAGTGTCATCGCCTCGACCTGATCGTGCGTTACATAAATCATGGTCGTGGCAAGTCGCCGATGCAGACGTGTAAATTCCAGGCGCATCTGCACCCGTAGATCGGCGTCCAGGTTTGACAGAGGTTCGTCGAAAAGGAAAACGCTGGGTTCCCGTACGATGGCTCGCCCAATGGCAACCCGTTGGCGCTGACCACCGGAAAGTTCAGACGGCTTGCGGCTCAGCAGTTCTTCGATATGGAGTGTGCGTGCGGTTGCCATCACCATCACCTTCTGTTCGATCTGCGTGCGGGGGCTTTTTGCCAGTTTCAGACCGAAGGACATATTTTCAAATACGGTCATATGGGGGTAGAGGGCATAGGACTGGAACACCATCGCTACATCGCGCTCTTTTGGTGGCAGTTGGGTAACATCATGGTTTCCGATGCTGATGGTTCCACTGCCTACCTGCTCAAGCCCGGCAATCAGTCGGAGCAGGGTGGATTTGCCGCAGCCGGATGGTCCGAGAAAGACACAGAACTCACCCTCCTCAATGGAGAGTTCGATCCCCTTGATCACCTCCTCACTGCCGAAGGATTTATGCACATTGTCGAGGATTATTGAAGCCATTTGTCGATACACTCTAACCCTTGATTGCGCCTGCCGTCAGGCCGGCAACGATGCGTCGCTGAAAGATCAGCACCAGGGCAACGATGGGAACGGTCACGATGACCGATGCCGCCATGATGTGTCCCCAAGGCAGTTCATGCTGGCTGGCGCCGCTGATCAGTGCAATTGCCACGGGTACCGTGCGTTGCTCATTGGTAAGGGTGAAGGTGAGTGCAAACAGAAACTCATTCCAGGCGGCAATGAATGCGAGCAGGCCGGTGGAAACGAGTGCCGGTGCCATCAGTGGTAGAAATATCCGCACCACGATGGTTAGCGGTCCCGCACCGTCCATGATGGCGGCCTCTTCAAGTTCCACCGGCAGGCCGCGAATAAAAACCGTCAATACCCAGATGGTGAAGGGGAGGGTGAAGATAATATAGGAGAGTATTAATCCCCCCAGTTGATTATATAGCCCCAGCGCGCGTATCAGTTCGAACATGCCGGACAATACCGCGACCTGGGGAAACATGGAGACGCTGAGAAAGGTCAGCAGCAACAGTCCACGGCCACGAAACTCCAGTCGGCCGATGGCATAGGATGCGCTGATTGCCAGCAACAGTGACAACAAGACGACTGTGGTGGCGACGATGATGGAGTTGAGAATATTGCTGCCGAACGGCTGCTCCTGAAATATCGAGCGATAGTTGTCCCATACGAACTGTTGTGGCAGGTAGTTGACGATAAACAGTTCGCTGCCGCTCTCCAGCGAAGTGAGCAGCGCGTAGTAAAAAGGGAATAGTGCGTAAAACAGGATAAGTGCCAGTAGCAGGTAGAAGCCGGAACGGGAAAGCAGCCTATGCATGATGTCGCTCTCCTCCCGGTTGAAAGCGGCTCAGGCGCAGAAACAGCACGGTCAGGATAGCGATAAAAAAGAACAGCAGTGTGGAGGCGGCCGAGCCGTAACCCACATCCTGAAAGTCCACCAGTTGCTGTCGGGCGTAGACCGACATGGACATTGTCTCGACGTTATTGGGTGTGAGGACGTAGATCAGGTCAAAGATGCGCAGGGCATCGAGCATGCGGAACAGTACCGCCACGATCAGCACCGGGCTTATCAAGGGCAGCGTAATACGAAAGAAGACCTTGAATGGATTGACGCCGTCCAGTCGGGCCGCCTCGTAGTAGTCCTTCGGTATCATCTGCATGGCAGCGAGGACCAACAGCGCCATAAATGGCGTGGTTTTCCAGACATCGGCGATGATCACCGACCACATCACCAGTGACGGATCGGCGGTCCATGCCAGTGGATTGTCGATGAGACCGAGTCGCAGCAGCAGATCGTTGAGCAGGCCGAACTGGTCATGGAAAATCCAGCCCCACATCTTGGCTGAAACAATGGTCGGTATCGCCCAGGGGATGAGCACGGCCGCCCTGACCAGCGGGCGACCGGGAAATGCCGAATTGAGCATGAGGGCGATGATGATCCCGAGTACGGTTTCGAAGGTGACAGAAACGCTAGAAAAATAGAGGGTGTTCCACACCGCCTGCCACCACTGTGGATCGGCGAGTACCCCGTTCCACTCTCCATACGAGAATGCCAGGTAATTATCCACCCCAACCCATCGCGCAGCGCCCAGGTCGGAGAGGCTGGCATCGCTGAAGCTGAACCAGAAGGTCCTGAACAGGGGCCAGGCAGCCACCAATAGAAGAAGCAGTGCAGCCGGTGCGATGAATAGCCAGGCGGTACGGCGCTGGTTGGGAATGTTGGTCATTTCACCACTGTTTCCGGCGTTGCAGGCGTTCCAGATCGCGCTGTAGTTTGTTCAAGGCATCGGCCGGGCTACGTTTCCCGCTCAAGGCGCTGTGTACTGCGCTCCAGATGAGGCTGCTAACCCGGTTATAACTGGTGCCTGTGACGGTCGAGGGACGCGGTACGGCATGGCGGATGGTATGGAAGAGATCGGAGAAGAAGGGATTGACGGCAAGGATCTCGGGATCCTGATAGAGAGACTCGATAGTGGGGTTGTATGCGCCGGCGATGGCTCGGCGTTTCTGCTCTTCATCCGAAGTCAGGTATAAAACCAGATCGGAGGAAAGCTGGGGATGTTTGGAGTAGCGCGAAACAGCCAGTTGCCATCCGCCAAGTGTGGCGGCGTGACTGCCATGCTTACCGCCTTTGGGTAGTGCGGCGACACCAAGCTTGCCGCGGATGGCGCTGTTTTCTGCCTGTGCCAGAGCCCAGGCGTAGGGCCAACTGCGCATGAAGACGGCATAGCCGGATTGGAATACCCCTCGTGCCTCTTCCTCGGCATAGTTGAGCACACCGGGTGGGCTGATATGTCCGGGCCAGCTTGATGCAAGTGTGAGGGCGTGACGCATTTGTGGATTATCGGCATCCACCGTTCCATCATCACTGATGATCCGCCCCCCGCCCTGGCTGGCGAACCACTCCAGTGCATTACAGGTAAGCCCCTCATAGGCGCGGCCCTGCCAGACAAATCCCCACATCTTGCCATGGCCGGCAGCACGCTCAGCCATTTGGATCTGGAGAGCCGTGTCGGTCAATTGCTGCCAGGTCTCCGGTACGGGGTGTGAATATTTAACCAGCAGGTCCTTGCGATAGTAGAGCAGTCCGGCATCGGTGAACCAGGGCATGGCAATTAACCGGCCATTGACCGTGTTGTTTCTCACTATGGCCGGAAAGTGCCTGCTCTCTACACCACGGCTATAGGATTGAAGATCGATAAGGTGGGGGGCGAGGATACCGGGCCAGATCACATCGATTTGAAAAATATCGATATCACTTGAGCCGGCGGCCAGTAGCTGCTGATACAGCGCGAGGCGCTCGCTGCTTGAGTTGGGGGTGGAAACAATGCGGACCTGATGGCCCGTCTTTTTGGCCCAGTTTTCCACGCCCGACCTGCACAGGGCCAGCTCAGCCCCCACGGCACCACAGGATATGGTGATCGTGGCGGCAGGCAACTGGGCACTGATGCAGAGAAGTCCAAGGAAGGCAAGGAGTGTACGTATGGTCGCCATAATAACCAGGGTCAGAACAAAGATCCCCTAAATATAGCAAATGACACAATTTCCCGGTCTATCCTTCAGGTATGGCTATTCGAGAGAGCGCGATGTCGCAATATCGGGGTTCATCCGGGGCGGGTGAGTGGTTCCATTTTCCCCATCGGGCCGATATGGGGGTTAGGAGAGTCACATGGCGGAGTTGATCCAACGCTCAAAAAACAGCTGGGAGATCGCGCCGCGGGGCAAGATGCGCGTGCCGGTGATCATCTATGCCGACGCCTCTCTTGCTGAGAACATGGATGACAAGGTCTTCGAGCAGGCGATGAATGTCGCTACCCTGCCGGGGATCGTCAAGGCCAGTTACGCCATGCCCGATGCCCACTGGGGCTACGGTTTCCCCATTGGTGGCGTGGCCGCCTTCGATGCGGAACAGGGAGGCGTGGTTTCGGCCGGAGGGGTCGGTTTCGACATCTCCTGCGGGGTGCGCACCCATCTCACCGGCCTCACCAGGGAGGCGATTGAACAGCACAAGGAGCAGCTGGCTGATCACCTTTTCTATTCGGTGCCGGCCGGTCTCGGCAGTACCGGGAACATTCACCTCGACCACCGGGCCATGGATGCCATGCTGTCGGGAGGGGCGCGCTGGGCCATCGAGCAGGGCTATGGCCGGGAAGAGGACCTGGCACACACCGAGGAGCATGGCTGCATGTCCGGCGCAAAGCCGGGGGAGGTCTCGGAGCAGGCCAAAAAACGCCAGCGCAAGGAGATGGGAACGCTCGGCTCCGGCAACCACTACCTGGAGGTGCAACACATTGCCGAGATCTATGCCCCGGAGATCGCCGCCGCCTACGGCCTGAAACAGGGCGAGGTGGTGGTCAGTATCCACTGCGGTTCCCGGGGGCTGGGTCACCAGATCGGCACCGAGGCGCTGAAAGAGATGATTCTCACGGCCAAACAGCACGGCATCGAGCTGCCGGATCGGGAGCTGGCCTGTGCGCCTATCGACTCCACAGTAGGGCAGAGCTATCTCGGTGCCATGCGCGCCGGCATCAACTGCGCCCTGGCCAACCGCCAGATCATCAGCCACCTGACGCGCAGGGTCTTTGCCGAGGTGCTGCCCGATGCCGATCTGAAACTGCTCTATGACGTCTCACACAACACCTGCAAGGTGGAGCGGCACGACATAGAGGGCAGGCGGAGATCCCTCTACGTCCATCGCAAGGGGGCGACACGCGCCTTCGGACCGGGGCATCCGGAGATACCGGAGGATTACCGGGAGGTCGGTCAACCGGTGATCATCGGCGGTTCGATGGGCACGTCCTCCTATATCCTGGCCGGTACCAGCGAAGCCGAAAAGATCTCCTTCAGCTCATCCTGTCACGGGGCGGGCCGTTCCATGAGCCGACATGCGGCGAGCAGAAGGTGGAAGGGCAGCAAGGTTATCGCTGAACTCGCCTACCGCGGCATCCTGATCCGCAGTCCCTCGATGCGCGGCGTGGCCGAAGAGGCGCCGGGCGCCTACAAGGATGTCACTACCGTTGTGGATGTTGCAGATCGAGCCGGGTTGAGCCGCAAGGTGGCGCGGCTGGAGCCGATGGTCTGTATCAAGGGGTGATGGGATCTAAGTTTACCGTTCATCATGGGTGAGATCCCGCCCTCCCGGATCGCAACGGAGGCAGGGTATATTTCCCCGGCACATGGGCCATTGATGTAAACAAAAACTGGCGTATCACTTTTGAATTCATAGATGGTGATGCGTATATCGTAGATTACGAGGATTACCACTAATGAATATGCATAATCCACCGCATCCTGGAGAATTTATTCGAGAGGTATATCTTGAACCTTTTGGAATCAGCTATAGGGCAGTAGCTTTAAAGCTTCACGTATCTCCTTCCACCTTCAATCGTTTAATCCAGGGTCGCAGCAATATTAGTTCAGAAATGGCCTTGCGCCTTTCAAAGACACTTGGGCGCGCACCGGAAAGTTGGTTGGCAATGCAAAGTAATTATAATCTTTGGCAGGCTAAGCAGCATATAAACCTTGATGAAGTGGAAAAACTGGCAATAGCTTAACAAACGCTTATACAGACGACATAGTCGGGGACACCCTCCAATTACATTATTTTATGAATAGAAAAAACCTGGTCAGAGAACAATATTCGCTAATATTAGAGTTAATTGTTCTCTGACCGCGATGTCATGTTGTTTTGCAGTTGCGCCGCCAGTTGTTCTGCTGCCTGGGTTAGGTCTAGTTTGATCCCGAGATTTTGTAGTTGGGTAACCGGCAGTCCCGGGTAGCCGCATGGGTTGATACGGGAGAAGGGTTCCAGGTCCATGTCCACATTCAGGCTCAGACCATGGTAGCTGCGGCCATGGCGGACCCGCAGGCCAAGTGCTGCCAGTTTGCTGTTGTCTACATATACCCCCGGCGCTTTGGGCCGGGTATGGCCCGCTACTCCATGCTGTTGCAACAGCTTCAGTACTGAGTCTTGCAATAGCCCCACCATCTGGCGTATTCCCATGCCGGCCCGGCGCAGGTCGAACAGGATGTAGGCTATCAATTGCCCCGGTCCGTGGTAAGTGACCTGGCCCCCGCGGTCGCTCTGAACTATGGGGATGGAACCGGGGTTTAGCAGATGCTCCTTCTTGCCGGCCAGACCCAGGGTAAATACCGGTCTGTGCTCCAGTAGCCAGAGTTCATCCGGGGTTGTTTCGGTTCGGTTATGGTTAAATTGCTGCATCTCTTCCCAGACCTGGGTGTAGTCCCGCAGACCAAGATGTTTGATGCGAAGATCCTGTTTGGTGTTCATTGATGAGTTGGAGATTACAGGCTAATCAGAACCAGTTCATGATCGGTGAGGGCTTGATATATCGCGTCCAGCTGTCTTTTGCTGGTGGCGTTGATGGTTACGGTGACGGATAGGTATTTACTGCCCTTACTGGCTTTGGTGCGCACGGCGCCTTCTCCCAGATCGGGGGCGTGTCTGCGCACGATCCCCACCACCAGGGCATCAAACTCAGGCGTGGCCAGGCCCATGGCCTTGATAGAGAATTCGCAGGGGAACTCAAATAGGGTCTCTTGTTCTGACATAGTCCGATAACACTTTGTATTAACGATGATAGATAGCCGCGCCTGGTGATTGGGACGGGGCTGCTTACTGTTCCAGGCCCAGTTTGATGCGCTCCTTGTAGGCCGCGTATAGTTCGGACATCTGGCGGTACACCGGACCTGGCTTGCCATCTCCAACTGGGCTGCCGTCCAACTGGGTCACCGGCATGATCTCCTTGGTGGAACTGGTTAGCCAGACCTCTTCAGCGTTTTTTAGTTGGGCCTCGGAGATGGCCCGTTCCGCGTGGGGAATGCGGTTCTTGGCCGCTAACTCCAGCACCAGATCACGGGTGATGCCGGGAAGCAGGAAGTTACTCTTCGGTGGGGTGATCAGCTTGCCATCCATGATGATGAACAGATTGCTGGCGGCACCTTCCATCGCCTCTCCGTCGCGGATGAGGATCGATTCAACGGCATTGGTGTCATGGGCCCGATGCTTTAACAATATGTTCGCCAACAGGGTAGTTGCCTTTATGTTGCAAAGGCTCCAGCGGATATCATCCAGGGTTATGGCGTTGATACCTGTCTCTGCCAGGGTCGGGTCGGGATCAGGGATGGGTGCGGCCATGGCAAATACAGTGGTTTCAACAGCCGCGGGTATCGCATGATCACGCTGGTCGTAGGCGCCACGGGAAACCTGTAGATATACCGACTGATCCTGTTCTGGATGCTGTTTTATCAGCCGTTCCAGGATCGATTTCCATTTGTCTGTGGTTAAGGGCTTCTCCATGTGAATGGCTGCTAGTCCGTTATTCAGCCGCTCCAGGTGGTGCGGCAACCGGAATAGGCGACCATTGTAGGCCGGAATCACTTCATAGATGCTGTCACCGAACAGGAAGCCCCGGTCCATAACTGAAATCCTGGCATTCTTGAGGAGCAGAAAGCTGCCGTTTAGATATACCCTGATCTTATCCATGGTCTATTCAAACCAGCGCAGAACGCTGTCCTTGATTTTGCGCCAGATCCCGCCGCTGGCTACATCATGCAAGGCCACCAGCGGCACCTCGGTGATGGTTTTGCCAGCCAGGGTGATGATGACCTTGCCTAAATCCTGGCCTTTGTTAATGGGCGCATTCAGGGTTGAAGCCAATACCATCTCGGCCTTTAGATTTTTGTATTGGTTACGGGGGATGGTGGCATGCAGGTCTTGTGTAAGTCCCAGAGATAGCTGCTCTGTATCGCCTTGCCAAACTCTGGCACGGTTCAGACTTTCTCCTGCCCGGTACAGCTGGTGGGTTTCAAAGAAACGGAAACCATAATTTAGCAGGGCCTGGCTCACCTCGGCCCTGGACTGGCTGCTCTTGGTGCCCATGACTACACTGATCAGGCGCATTTCGCCACGCTTGGCTGAGGCCGCCAGACAGTATCCGGCATTGTCTGTGTGTCCGGTCTTGATCCCGTCCACTGATTTGTCACGCCACAGCAACTTGTTGCGGTTGTACTGTTTGATGTTGTTGTAGGTGAGTTCCTTAATCGCATAATCGGGGTAGTGGTCAGGAAAATCCCGAATGGTTGCAATCGCCATCATGGCAATGTCATGGGCGGTGGTCAGGTGATCTTGGTTTGGCATGCCGGTACTGTTGGTGAAATGGGTCCTTTCCATGCCGAGACGCCGGGCGTGTTCGTTCATGAGTTCGGCAAACGCATCTTCATTGCCAGCTACGTGCTCCGCCAGCGCTACGCTGGCATCATTGCCGGATTGAATGACCATCCCCTTGAACAGGGTTTCAACGTCTACCTTTGATCCCGCTTCAACGAACATGCGCGACCCCGGCATGCTCCACGCCTTTTCACTGATCACCACCTCATCTTTGAGATTTATATTGCCCTGTTTTATCTCATTGAGTAGCACATATGCACTCATGATCTTGGTGATACTTGCCGGTTCCAGCCGCTCATCGGAGTTTTTCTCCGCCAGCACCCGCCCACTGTTGAAGTCGATCAGGATATAGCTTGAGGCTGCCACCTTGGGTGGGGCAGGGATCGGGGCCGCTGATGTTGAGCTGATGCTCATGGTGAAACCGATCAGTAATATGGCAAGACTAGGCAATAGATTACGAAAAAAAGGCACGTCAAAAGACTCCTGTGGTCACATACAAGGCAAAACGAAACAGGCATAAAGGACTATTTCACTGCTTTTAAAAATATTGGCTTCTATTCTATCGCGGTTACGCCGTGTTCAAAATAGCTTGCCTTACTTAATGATCAGATGCATATCCCTGATTCCAAGCTGCGCCAGTCGCATGCTGGCAGCATCTGCCTGTTCAATATCATGCATCGGCCCGACCTGAACCCGGTACAGAGTCTGGGTATAACTGGCGGCGGTCTGTATGCGGATCGAATTGTCGATTGAACCCCTCAGGCGCTGAGCCATCCGCTCGGCGTTGTTGCGGTCACGGAAGGCCCCAACCTGCAGATAGAGGATCGTATTTTTGCCACTCAGGGCTATGTTGTTCCTGGTGGGCCTGGGTCTGCCATTGTTTGAGTCCAGTGCCTCGACCTCAACCAGGCCGGTGCCATTCCCGGTAATCCCCAATTTGGTGGCTGCGGCGTAGGATAGATCGATCACCCGATTATCATGAAACGGGCCTCTGTCATTCACCTTTACTATGACTTCCCGACCATTTTGCAGGTTGGTCACCCGGACATAGGTAGGGAGAGGCAGTGTTTTATGCGCCGCAGTCATGGCGTACATGTTGTAGGTTTCGCCACTTGATGTGCGTTGGCCATGAAATTTTGTTCCATACCAGGATGCAGCGCCGCGTTCGTGGTAGCCACGGCTAGTTCCCATTACATGATAGGTGCGGCCTAGCACGGTGTAGCTGCTTGGATTGCCGCTGCGGCTGCGTGGTTCTGCCCGCGGCACGGCATCGCGGATCTGGGATCTGTCCATTCCCCCGGCTGGAGCGCCATCCATTGAGGGTGGCCTGAAGCTACATCCGGTGATCAGGAGTGCCAAAAAGATAATCAGGGTGCGACGGATGCTGGTATTCAGGGGATTAACCATTATTCTTGTTTCGGGCCTTATGCTGGTCCAGGATCTTCTGACTGAGTTGATACACCGCCATTGCATACTGGTTGTTGTGGTTATAGTGGGTGATGACATAAAAATTGTGGAAGCCCAGCCAATACTCCTTGCTGTCGCCAGTATCAAACTCTATCAGATTGCATTTGGTGAAGAGGGGAATCTGCTGATTGATCCGCACTCCTGCGTTACCAAGCTCGGTAATCGTGCTGGTGGTCTCTAGTTCCATATTCAGGTGTGCACGGTAGTTATTGCCAGAAACAGTTGCTGGCAAGGCGACCCTGTCGCCCTGACGCCAGCCGTGTTTCCGATAGTAGTTGGCTACGCTGCCGATGGCGTCCGCTGAGTTGTTGAGCAGATCCCGTTTCCCATCCCCATCGAAATCAACCGCATAGGCCCGGTAGCTGCCGGGCATAAATTGCGGTTTGCCGATGGCGCCTGCATATGATCCCCGGGTCTTTTCCGGATCGATATCCTCCTCGCTCAATAACAGCATGTATGACTCGAGTTGGCTCTTGAACAGTCGTTGCCGTTTCGGGTAGGTAAAGGCAAGGGTGGTGAGCGCGTCCAATACCAGATGCTTGCCCATGAACTTTCCGTATTTGGTTTCGACTCCAATAGTGGCAACGATGATCTGGGGCGGTACGCCGTATATCTTTTCGGCCTTCTGCAATAGTTCGGTGTGTTCTTCCCAGAATGCTGCGCCATTTTTGATCCGGTCCTCAGTTACGAACAGGGGGCGATATATATTCCATGGTTTGGCCTCATAGGGACGATCCATGGAATCGATAATTTCCTGGCGGTATCTGGCCTTTGACATGAGTGCCGCCAGGCTCTGCTTCTCGAATCCATGTTTCTCAGACATGGTATTGACGAAATTATTTACGCCACTGGTAAATTTCTTGGGGGTGACCTGGGGCGATGGCTTGGTGTCGGCCGATACAGTCTGGAGAAACAGAGAAGACAAGCAGGCGAGTATCAAGCGCTGTAGGGTTGTTCTGTATTTCATCTTGGTCCTGTATCAGGCCTGCATCAGTTTGCGATGGGTGTGTATGGACATCAGGATACCGAAACTGGATAGAATGGTCACTAGTGAGGTACCTCCATAGCTGACAAGCGGAAGCGGAACCCCTACCACCGGTAGTATCCCCGTTACCATACCTGTGTTTACGAACAGGTAGACAAAAAACACCAGGATTAGTGCCCCGGCCAATAGTCGGCTGAAGGTGTCCTGACCGCGGGTTGCAATGTATAGCCCGCGCAATATGATGAACAGGTAGAGTGAAATCAGGATGATTACACCGCTAAAGCCGAACTCTTCGGAGATCACCGCAAAGATAAAGTCAGTGGTGCGCTCTGGCAGGAATTCCAGCTGAGACTGGGTTCCATTTAGCCAGCCCTTGCCATACATGCCGCCTGAGCCGATAGCTATCTTGGATTGTATGATGTGATAGCCGGCGCCCAGAGGGTCCCGCTCCGGGTTGAGGAAGGTTAGTACCCGATCACGTTGGTAATCCAGCATACCCCATTTCCACACGGCCCAGCCGGTTGGTATGGCGACCATCACTATTCCTGAGATCAATCTCCAGCTTAAGCCACCCAGAAACAGCACAAACATGCCGGCAAACCCCACCAGCAGTGCTGTGCCAAGGTCGGGTTGTTTGGCAATCAGCAACACCGGGAGAATGATCAGTATTCCGGCAATAGCAATCCTGTTCCATGTTGGTGGCAGGTTTTCCCGGGAAAGATACCAGGCTACCATCATGGGTAGAGCCAACTTCAGGATCTCTGACGGTTGAAAGCGGAACAGGCCAAGATTGATCCAGCGTTGAGCGCCTTTGCCCATGTGCCCCTCAATAAGTACCACCACCAGCAGGATGATGCCGATAGAGAAGATCATTGGTGACCAATAGCGGAGTTTGTCCGGATGGACTTGGGCCAGTGCCAGCATGCATGCGAACCCGGCTCCCAGCCGGATTACCTGACGCAGAATTTGCTCCATGTTCTGGCCACTTGCGCTGTACAGGAAGATCAGGCCCAGGCCGCACAACAGGATGATGGCGGTGAGCAGCGGGAGGTCCAGATGCATTCTGGCTACTAGGCTTTTTTTGTTGGGGCTGTCAAGAATCATGGTTGTTCACCCAGCAGGTAGCGGTCCATTATGCGACGGGCAATTGGGGCTGCCACGGAGCTGCCGTGTCCGCCGTTTTCAACGATAACGACAACCGCGATCCTGGGTTTGTCTGTTGGGGCGAAGGCGACAAACAGGGCGTGATCCCGCATTTTCTTTTTAATCTTTTCCTCGTCATATGTTTCATCCTGTGGGATTGAGAACACCTGAGCTGTTCCGGTCTTGCCCGCGATCTTGTATTTGTCGGTATGAATTCTCTTGGCGGTTCCATGCGGGCTGTCGATTACCTTGGTCATGGCATTTATTATATGGTTCCAGTTGCGGATATCTCTGACTGGAAGCTGTGCTTGGTTATCGGTTTTAACCAGTGTTGGTCTTTCGTTCTCGGAGATTTGAATGGCCTCCACGATTCTTGGTGGGAAACGTAGACCTCTGGTTGCCAGGGTGGCGGTGGCGCTGGCCAACTCTATCGGGGTGGCGAGGAAGTACCCCTGGCCGATACCGATAAGGAGGGTGTCTCCGGTATACCATGACTCCTTTTTGGTGCGGCGTTTCCATTTCTGGGAGGGTAGCAGGCCGGTTATCTCTCCGCTGATGTCTATGCCCGAGCTTTTACCAAATCCGAACCTGCCCAGAAAATCGTGAATGCGGTCGATGCCCAGCTTGTTGGCTAGATCATAAAAATATACGTCGCAGGATTCTACGATGGCTTTTTCGATATTTACCGCTCCGTGCCCACTCTTCTTCCAGTCCCGGTATTTATGCTTTAGTTTCGGTAGTTGGTAGTAACCGCGGCAGTACTCACTCTTTCCCTTTGTGGTTGCCTGGAATTCCAGTCCCGCAAGCCCGATGAAAGGTTTGGTGGTCGAGCCCGGTGGATAGCGCCCACGCAGTGCTCGGTTAAACAGAGGCTTGTCAGGGGAGTTTTGCAGGGCGTTGTAGTCTTCCGTGGAGATGCCGTTGACGAATAGATTGGGGTCGAACCCCGGATTGCTGACCATCGCCAGAATAGAGCCGTTGGCCGGGTTGATGGCCACGATAGCTCCATTTTCTTGTCCCAGGGCGTCTATGGCCTCCCGCTGTAGTTCGACATCCAGCGACAGGTACAGATTTGCTCCGGGTGTGGGGGGCTCTGATTCCAGTATGCGGATAGCTCTGCCCAGCGCATTTACTTCGACTCGGCGGGTACCAACCTTCCCATGCAATTGCTTCTCGTAGAATTTTTCAACCCCGTTCTTTCCCACGTGGCTGGTGCCGCTGTAATTTGATGCGTCAAGGTGGTCCTTAAGCTCTTTTTCACTTATGCGCCCAACATAGCCCAGCACATGCGCTGTCTCTTCGCCCAGAGGGTAGGTGCGCAGCAATTTTGCCTGGATCTCCACCCCGGTAAAACGATGACGATTTACCGAAAATTTGGCTATCTCTTCTTCGCTCAAACGAATGCGAATTGGGATGCGGTCGAAACGTCTGCGCTGTTTTTTCAGGCGGTTGAAGCGTTTAATGTCGCTTTCGCTGATCTCTAATATCTCACCAAGTTGGGAAAGAGTCTGCTCCAAATCATCAACCTGCTCCGGGGTTACCTCCAGACTGTAGGTTGGCAGGTTTTGTGCGAGAAGAACGCCATTGCGATCATATATCAGCCCTCTGGTTGGGGGGATCGGCTCTACCCGTACCCGGTTATCCATAGACATGGTGGTGAAGCGCTGGTGATTTAACAGCTGCAGCTCAGCCAATCGCAGCAGCAGTATCACCAGCAATAGCAGCACAAAGATGGTGGATATGATGGCTCGCCCGGTAAAGAGTCGGGCCTCAATTATATGGTCCTTGAAGGTTGAGTGGAGCATTAGCTTATCTGAAATCGACGTCTTACATTGCGTAGGATGATAAATATCCAGGGCCAAAGCAGCATGCCGATCAATGGTGTTAGCCAATGTAGCGGGGGTGGGGGTGGTTGGTGCGTTATACCCATGGCCCAAGTGGCAATCAGAGGTTCCAAAAACAGCAGCGCCATTACCATAACCGATTGTTGAATAAGCGGAAATACTCTGATCTGGGTGTGCAGTTTGACCACAATATAGGCTACGAGTGAAAGGGTAAGAGCATGCTGTCCCGGCAATGATTCAGTCATTACGTCAACAATCAGACCAAGTAACCAACCGGACCCAACACCTATGGTGTGGGGCTTGGCCAGGATCCAGTAGATCAATACCAGGGTATACCACTGTGGGCGAAATGGTTTTGCCCACTCTGGAAGTGGTAACAGCGTTATCACCAAGCTGATAAGAAATGTTATCAGGATGATAATGAGTCCATGCCTACGCCCGGAGGTCATGGCTTCTCCTCCTGCTCTTGTTTGTCGGCGATCTTGGTTGAGGGGGAATCTAAGGTCCAGACCAGGAGCACTTCCCGGGTATGGTCCAGTCGGGCATTTGGCGTGGCTTCAATTTCGATAAATGCTTGGCCTTCTATCCGTTTTATATCCGTAATTGTGGCAACAGGATAGCCGGGGGGAAAGCGACCACCCAGGCCGGATGTTACCAGCAGATCTCCGATTGTTATATCTGCGTTGGTTGGCAGATGTGGTACTTGCAGTATGTTTATGTTGCCACTTCCCACGGCGATCGCACGTTGCCCGGTACGCAGGATCTGTACTGGCAGGGAGTGTCTGGCATCAGTGATCATCAATACAGTGGCTGAGTATGGGGTAACGTTGGTTACCTGTCCCAGAACTGCATTTGCATCCAGCACTGGTTGTCCTTCGAACACCCCGGAGTTTTCTCCTTTGTTGATCAAGACCTGATGTTTGTACGGGTCCAGGTCAACCGCTACCAGCTCTGCGATCAACACCCGGTCTTTGACCTTGAGTGAAGATTCAAGCAGGTCCCGCAGACGCATGTTCTCATTCTCGATTGTTTCAAGTTTCTGCTGCTGGGCCTGTAGCAGCAGATTGTCTCTTCTTAGCTTTTTGTTCTCAGCCTGGAGACGGCTTTTGCTGGAGAATGTATCCATCACCCAGTTGCTTACTACCAATGGCATGTTTGCCACCATATGGAGTGGATACACCGCAATGGTAAGCATGTGGTGAATTGCCTTCAGGTGTTTCTGATTGTAGCCACCAAACATAATGACAAGTGAAACCACAACCGCCAGAATAAGGCGGGTGTTTACCGTAGGCCCGTATGTAAAGATAGGTTTAATGGGAGGTATGTTCCTGAATCTAAAACGTTAGGTTCTTTCAGAGGGAATTGTTTAGATGCAGATCTATTCTGCAGCGAAGATATCTCCTCCGTGTCTGTCCATCAGTTCCAGTGCTCTACCACCTCCGCGAGCAACACAGGTGAGCGGGTCTTCAGCCACCAATACCGGTAGTCCTGTCTCCTCCTCCAATAGTCTGTCCATGTGGCGTAACAGTGCGCCACCGCCGGTTAGCACCAGACCGCGCTCTGCTACATCGGCGGTTAGTTCTGGCGGGGTCTGCTCCAGGGCTGACTTGACTGCATCCACGATACCGGAGAGTGGCTCCTGCAGGGCCTCCAGAATCTCGTTGCTGTTGATGACAAAACTCTTGGGTATGCCCTCAGCCAGATTGCGCCCGGTTACCTCCATTTCCTTAACATCATTGCAGGGGTAGGCGCTGCCTATTTGTTTCTTGATGTTCTCAGCGGTTGCCTCGCCGATAAGGGTGCCGTAGTTGCGACGTACAAAGCTTATTATGGCCTCGTCAAGGCGGTCGCCTCCCACCCGTGCGGAGTTAGCATAGACAATTCCACTTAGGGATATGATGGCCACCTCAGAGGTGCCGCCACCAATATCCAGAACCATGGAGCCACTGGCTTCGTCTACCGGCAAGCCGGCACCAATAGCGGCCGACATAGGTTCGTCGATTAGGTAAACCTCGCGTGCCCCGGCGCTGATCGCAGACTCTTTGATGGCGCGACGCTCTACCTGGGTGGAGCCGCATGGAACGCAGACCAGAACCCTGGGACTGGGTCGGATCAGGCGGGTTTCATGCACCTTGCGGATGAAGTGCTGCAACATCTTCTCGGTAACAGTGAAGTCTGCGATAACGCCGTCTTTCATCGGGCGAATGGCGGTAATGTTGGCCGGGGTGCGTCCCAGCATCTGTTTTGCCTCTTCGCCTACAGCTACCACCGATCTGCTGCCGCCGCCTTGGAAACCGCCGTGGCGGATGGCGACCACCGACGGTTCGTTCAGTACGATTCCACGGCCACGTATGTAGATTAGGGTGTTTGCGGTTCCCAGATCGATTGAAAGATCGTTGGAAAAGAGCCCTCTGATGCGTCGTAACATAGCTTGATTTCTATCTCAAAAAGTACTGCGTTTATTGGGTAGGGCTGTAAAGCCCCCGGTTAACTGACATAATTTAACAACGGGCGGTGAGTTGAGCAAGGCGCTATCTCCTGGAAATCGCAATTTATCACAGTTTTCCCTGCAGTAATTCACCGAATATGGTAATTTCGTCCGCTTTACCTTTACATGCTTTCTGAGGGACTTTATGTCATTAGCAAAAGACGATGTGGAGAAGATCGCCCATCTGGCCCGTCTGGCCCTGGGCGAGGATGAATTGGATTCTGTGGCCGACGGCCTCTCCAGTATCCTCGAGATGGTGGAACAGATGGGTGTGGTGGACACTGATGGTGTTACCCCAATGGCTCATCCGCTGCATATGAATCAGCCGCTACGCCAGGATGGGGTGACGGAACAGAACCAACGTGAGCTGTTTCAGTCCATAGCCCCCCAGACCGAAGATGGCCTGTATCTGGTTCCACGGGTGATCGAATAATATGCACAATAAGAGTATTTCAGAGTTGGCAGCCGGGCTGCGCGCAGGTGAATTCTCCAGCGTCGAACTAACCAGTCATTACCTGGACCGGATCGGTTCTCTGGATCAGGGGCTGAACTGTTTTATTACTGTATGTGCAGAGGATGCACTGTCCCAAGCCCGGGCGGCGGATGAGCAGCTGAAGACAGGTGAGGCGGGGCCCTTGGCCGGAATACCTATCGCCCAGAAAGATATCTTCTGTACCAAGGGGGTAAAGACCAGTTGCGGCTCCCGCATGCTGGATAACTTCATCTCTCCCTATGACGCAACCCTGGTGGCCAAGCTGAAGGCGGCGGGTGCGGTAATGTTGGGTAAGGCCAACATGGATGAGTTTGCCATGGGTTCTTCTAACGAGACTAGCTGGTATGGCCCGGTGAAAAATCCTTGGGACAGGGACAAGGTGCCCGGCGGCTCTTCCGGTGGATCTGCCGCAGCGGTGGCCGCCAGATTGTGTGTGGCCGCAACCGGTACGGACACCGGCGGGTCTATCCGCCAGCCTGCCGCCTTTTGTGGCATCACCGGGCTCAAGCCGACCTACGGCCGGGTGTCGCGTTACGGCATGATCGCCTTCGCCTCCAGTCTGGATCAGGGTGGCCCCATGAGCAGGAGCGCCGAGGATTCAGCGCTGATGTTGCAGGCCATGGCAGGTGCCGACCGAAGAGACTCCACCAGTGTGGATGAGCCGGTGCCGGACTACTCCGCTACTCTGGGAGATGATCTTGCTGGTCTGAAGATCGGCCTGCCCAAGGAGTATTTTGACGCCGGGTTGGACAGCCAGGTTGCTGCATCCGTAGCAGCTGCCGTGGACGAGTATAAAAGGCTGGGCGCCGAGGTGGTGGATATCAGCCTGCCGAATACCGGGTTGGCGGTTCCCACCTACTATGTGGTCGCCCCTGCCGAGTGCTCCTCCAACCTGGCGCGGTTTGATGGTGTGCGCTACGGCCATCGTTGCGATGCCCCAAAGGATCTGGAGGATCTGTACAAGCGGTCGCGCAGTGAGGGGTTTGGCGCTGAGGTAAAGAGGCGCATTCTGATCGGAACCTATGTCCTATCGGCCGGTTATTACGATGCCTACTACCTCAAGGCGCAGCAGATAAGGCAGCTGATCTCGGAGGATTTCAACCGCGCCTTTGAACAGGTCGACGTGATCATGGGGCCAACCGCGCCCACCACCGCCTTTGGTATCGGTGAAAAGGCGGATGACCCGGTAACCATGTATCTGTCTGATATCTACACCATCGCGGTCAACCTGGCGGGACTGCCCGGAATGTCTATCCCGGTACAGCCGGTAGATGGAAGGCCAGTGGGCCTGCAGATTATTGGTAACTATTTCGATGAAGCCAAGCTGCTGAACGTGGCCCACCGCTTTCAGCAGGTGACGGACTGGCACCGGGCGGTACCGGATGGCTTCGAGTAATAAGTTTCGAGTGGCGAGTGTCTGGTAACGAGGTGCTAGTGGTTAAACCGCAAAGGCCGCAAAGATCGCAAAGAAAACGCTATGACCTAATATATTAACTTCGCGCACTTTACCTACACGGACGTAGGTAAGGAGCGTGAGCACGGAGCGGAAGCTTTGCGTTCTTTGCGGTTAATTATTTCTCTGGTCGGAACATCGACTAGGATTCTGATCAATTCATCCAAATTGGATAAAAGTACTGAACTGGTAAATTATTATGCAATGGGAAACAGTTATCGGGCTTGAGATCCACGCCCAGCTAGCCACCAAATCCAAGATCTTCTCTGGGGCCTCGATTGCCTTCGGGGCAGAGCCCAATACTCAGGCCTGTAATGTAGATCTGGGTATGCCAGGTGTGTTGCCGGTGCTGAATGAGGAAGTTGTACGCATGGCGGTTCGGTTCGGCACTGCCATTGACGCGCAACTAGGCAAACGCTCGGTGTTTGCGCGCAAGAACTACTTCTATCCTGATCTTCCCAAGGGTTATCAGATTAGCCAGTTCGAACTGCCTATAGTTGGCTCAGGTCAGGTTGAGATTGTCATGGATGATGGTTCAGTCAAACAGATTGGCGTGACCCGCGCGCATCTGGAAGAGGATGCCGGAAAATCCCTGCATGAGGATTTTCACGGCATGACCGGCGTTGATCTGAATCGTGCGGGTACTCCTCTGCTGGAGATTGTGTCGGAACCGGATATGCGTTCCGCCAAAGAGGCGGTGGCCTACGCCAAGGCGATACGCCAGATAGTCCAGTACATCGGTATCTGTGATGGCAACATGCAGGAGGGATCTTTTCGGGTGGATGCCAACGTGTCGGTACGTCCAACAGGACAGCAGGAGCTTGGTACCCGAGCCGAATTGAAGAACATCAACTCGTTTCGCTTTATTGAGAAGGCCATCAACATCGAAGTGGAACGCCAGATTGATGTGATCGAATCCGGCAATCAGGTGGTACAGGAGACTCGTCTGTATGACGCCGACAAGGATGAGACCCGCTCCATGCGTTCCAAGGAAGAGGCCAATGACTATCGTTATTTCCCCGATCCGGATCTGTTGCCGGTGGAGTTTGACGATGAGTTTATTGCGGCGGTAACTGCCGATATGCCGGAGTTGCCTGAAGCCAAGTGCGAGCGTTTTTGTGAGCAGTATGGGTTTGGAATCAAGGACGCAGTATCGCTTGTTTCCAGCCGTGAACTGGCAGACTATTTTGAGGTCGTTGCTGAAACGTCGGGTGATGCCAAACAATCTGCCAACTGGGTGATGGGGGATCTATCGGCCGCTCTGAACAAAGATGGCAGGGATATTACTGCGTCTCCGGTAGATGCGCAGATGCTGGGTGGCCTGATAAAACGCATTCTCGATAACACCGTCTCGGGCAAACTTGCGAAACAGGTGTTTGACGCCATGTGGAATGGGGAAGGTGATGCGGACCAGGTGATCGAGGCCAAGGGTCTGAAGCAGATTACCGACAGCGGAGCGATTGAGCAAATCGTGGATGATGTTATCGCGGCAAATCCGCAGCAGGTAGAAAACTACCGCAGTGCCGATGAACAGAAGCGTGGCAAGATGATGGGTTTCTTCGTCGGTCAGGTAATGAAGGCATCAAAGGGCAAGGCCAATCCGCAACAGGTGAATGAGCTCTTGAGGCAGAAGCTTTAGTCCCTAGAGAGGATTAAACGCAACACGGTTTTTTAAGACACTTTAATAACTGTGCCTGGCATATAGCTCATATCCAAATGCCTGCTTCCAGCCCCAGGAATAACTTCTCAGATTATTGATGGCAACGCTTTCTGCTTCTGTCGAGGAGGCGTGGCTGAAGCCACAGCCATAACTGGTGCGTAGTTTTCCGATCTTGGTTTCATATTCTGATTTGATAATTATCATATGGCCATGTGCTAGAGACGTGCTGGCCTGGACATGTATATCTTGTAGTTTCTTTCTGGTGAAACCTTGTTGTTGAAGCAAAGCTTTTGCTTTTTCCGACGCGCTGTCCACGGTCTCATCTTCGGATGCGATCCACTCTATGGCAAGTGAATTGCCAAGCTTTTTGACAACCATACAAACCCCTCCGGCATCTGATGTCTGCGGTGTGAACAGAGTGATAGTTGCCAAGGCCCAAAGCATGGTGGTGGTGTTACTGCTACGGGTTGATGTTTGCTTGGGGGCGGGTCGTTCCATTGAATGTATTGATTGTTTCATCCCAGCCTCTATACGGTTTATGTGATATTTCCGCGGTGTTTGTTGGGTGTAATAAATGATGCCGATTTATAGCGATCACAATATCATACACCTGAAAAACATGTGCTCCCTGAATTATATGCGGTGATCTGGTTTGCGTTTTCCATATGGTTTTATTGCCGTATTGGAGTGAACTGATTTGCATGAAGAGGAGAAAAATATTTTTTGATACCATATTCCATGAAAAGAATACTATAATACGTTACTGCGATGTAACGCTGAGTAAGTTTTTCTATTTCCCACTAACATGATAAGGGGTGTCTGATGGTAGTTAAGAAGAGAGCCACAAAGAAAAGGGTCGCCAAGAAAAAAGTTGCAGCCAAGAAAAAAGTTGCGGTAGTTAATCGTCAAGCTGAAGCTGTAGCCAAGCTGCGCGAGAGTCTGAAGGCGGCAAAAGCTGAAGCAGCCGAGGCCAAAAAACAGGCGCGTGAAAGTGATCGTCGCACACAAGCTCTGCTTAAGCTTATGGAGTCTACCCAGGCCGCCACTGATAAGTTTCTTGCAAGCCGCACCAAGGACGCGATCAAGAAGTTTGGCGCCGTTACCAAGCCTAAGAGGCGTAAGCGCCGCGCGAAAAAGAAGGTAGTTGCCAAGGCATAGAGCACTTCTGCTCAGCCGCTTACCGTCAGTGTTTACTGCCGGTAACGAATGTCCTAGTTTTCGGCATCAGACAGCAACTGCTTCCAGGGTTTAATCGCTATCTGGAAGCGGTTGCTGTTTTATTTTTATACGGCAAAACATCAGGTTTTGTCTTAAATGCCTTCACCAGTTCCCCATTGCCGTTACCAGTCATACCGACCAAAAAATCCCAATATTTTGATAAATGTTATGCGTGCGAGCCATAAAAATATTTTTGGTGCGTCATGGTTTTCTGCATTTTTTGACTTATGAGCCTTAAGTTATCGCAAGGCAATGCCGATAACTGCTCGTGTGGCCAACTTAAACTAAAGAAATAATCAAATATTGAGTGGAGATCCAGATGAGCTGGTTTAATAATAATACAAATGTGCGCTTGGCTGAGCTGGAGAAAGAGAACGAGGAGTTACGCCAAGAACTTGAGCAGTCTCAAGCCAATTTGGGTTCAGTTACAACTGAATTTGACGCCCTCAAGCAAAGTCCCGACAGGGAGTCCCAACTTAACAAGCTGATGGAGTACGAGAATGAGCATATCAAGTCTGGGTTGTTGGATATCCAGTCAAATCTTGGTGGCTCTGTAGATATGGCCAAGTCTGCCCTCAACGCGGTCAGTGACATAGATAGCGATTTCTCGGGGTTATCGGTAGATATTCAGGGGATCACAGATGATTTGGGTACCTTAACAGATATTTCAAAACACTCAGCAGAAGCCGTAGAGGGGATGTCGTCACGAGCCGAAGAGATCAGCTCAATTCTCGCCCTGATCAGAGGGATAGCCGAGCAGACAAACTTGTTGGCGCTTAATGCTGCAATTGAAGCGGCTAGAGCTGGTGAGCAGGGTAGAGGTTTTGCTGTTGTTGCTGATGAGGTAAGGGGGCTGGCGGATAAAACCCAATCGGCTATTGCTGAAACCAACGAGGTGATCAAGTCCCTACATGCAAATGTGAGTTCGGTTAGCTCTGCGTCTTCACAGCTAACCGAAAAGATTGGGGAAGTTAGTGCAACCGTGCATGGATTCCAGGGCGGTCTTGTTGCAATGAACGAGAGAGTGGACGGTTATTTTGAAGGGGTCTCAGTGACAACGGATAACGTGTTTATGAGTCTGGCCAAGCTGGACCACGTGTTATGGAAGGTAAATACCTATATTTCGGTGAATAAGGGCGAGCCTGCCTTCCCCTTTGTCGATCATCACAACTGCCGTCTGGGCAAATGGTATTACGAGGGCGAGGGCAAAGAGTTCTTTTCCAAATCCAGTCATTACGGCAACCTGGAACATCCGCACTCAGTAGTACACGAGGGAACACATGCGGTTTTTGATTTAATCGGCAGGGACCGGCAGTTGGATTATGCGGCGCTGATGGAGTCATTTAAGGTGTTGGAGGATAGTAGTAGTCAGGTGTTTGAGGCCCTGGATCGGATTAAGCTCGACAGGGAGTCGCAATAGATTATTCGATGCGCGCCACGGCAACGGTGTAGGTTTTTCCCTGTTTGACCTTTTCGTAGTTGCCGAAGACCTCTTTGAATGCCCGGGCGACAAATTTGCGTAGTCCGGATATGGTCACCACGTAAAAGCGTCCGCCGGGGTTGAGACGGACCAGGGCGTCATAAAAGTATAAGTAGTACAATTCCTTTCCGGTTTTTGCAGGCAGGTTGGATACGATTAGGTCAAAGTTTGTATCACCTACCTGATCAAAGCCGTTGCTCAGGAAGATCTTGCTGTTTTTGATTCCATTGGCCTGGGCATTTTTTTTGCTGTATTCGACTGCGACAAAATCCTTGTCTACCAAAACACTGGTTCCATTCGGGGCTAATTTGGCCAGGGTCAGGCCGAGTGGACCATAACCACACCCCAGGTCCAGGGTGTCATCGTCTTGATTTACCTCCATGCAATCCAGCAGAAGACGGCTGCCCTCATCCACGCCCTTGGGAGAGAAAAGCCCCCAGGTGGTATTAAATTGCAGGGTGTGGCCGCGTAGGGTTTCATTGAACACTATATCCTGGCGTATTTTATCCAGGTAGTCTCTGGCGGATTTATCTAGGGTTTTGTTATTCATAGTTGTTTGTCGACCGTATTAATCTGCTTGTTCACTGCATACCGGGCAGCTCGGGTCAGCCCTTAGTGTTAATGTGCGCCACTGCATATGCAAGGCGTCGAGCAGCATCAGTTTCCCATTTAGTGTGGTGCCAATACCGGTCAGCACCTTAATTGCCTCGGTGGCTTGGATGCTGCCGATGATGCCGACAACCGGTGCTAGTACGCCATTCTCTGAACAGGTCTCATTGACTTCACTTCCGCTGCCATAGAGGCAGTGATAGCAAGGATCGCCCGGTTGGCCGGTGAAGACCGAAACCTGACCCTCCATCCGAATAGCCGCACCTGAGACCAGTGGGGTGCGACTGGTGACGCAGGCGCTGTTTATGGCAAAGCGGGTGGAGAAGTTATCCGTACAGTCAACAACCAGATCCACTTTGGCTATCTGCGCGGCGATATCCTCTGCATCAAGCATGCGGTCGATTGTGGCGACCTTACATTCCGGGTTAAGGGTTTGCAGGGTCTCTCTTGCGGATTCCACCTTCTTTATTCCAATCCGGTCTGTGGTGTGAATAATTTGGCGCTGCAGATTGGTAAGGTCGACTATGTCGAAATCCACCAGTACTAGCTCTCCTATACCGGCGGCTGCCAGGTACATTGCCACCGGAGAGCCGAGTCCCCCCATACCAACAATCAAAACCCTTGATTCCAGAAGTTTCTCCTGTCCTTCAATGCCAATGGAAGGGAGCATTATCTGGCGGCTGAAACGTAATAGCTGATTATCTTCCATTCTGGATGTGGTTTGTTTAGGGCTTACTAATCGCGCATCCTAACCTAAAAGTGCTTTCCTGAGAAATGATAAGCGGATGAGTGGATGCAGGACTGCAATATTTGTCGCCGAAAATCGGCAGATAGCAACATATGGCTGCATGTTAATGCTTTTTTATGTAGATATTACAATTCTTACGTCATTGGCTCTGGGATGAATCTGGCATGCAGTAGGCAACTTTCATCGTCAGTTGTTTATGAGGGGATAAGGTACTATTATAAGGATTAATGGTAGGAGCTGTATCTATTGAGGGTGATAGGCGTAAATATGACACCCAATTGGGGCAGGGCCGCTACCCATAGTTCGCGGTGGCGGGTTAACTTACCTTCAGTAAGGCACTTTGTTCTTCACTGTTGAAAGTAGGCCCCAACGTATTGCTGACTGTTATGTGGAGCTGTTGTATGTCAGTTACGGCTGGACGTGGCAAGGGCATCTCTTCAGTTGATTTCAGGTCATACACAACCGGATCGAGGAGAAGAATTCCAAGTCTTGGTAATCTAGTTGCTGCTTGGTGGTATCTAGTTAGTAAAGAGGGGGAAAGATGTCAAAGAATACAATGACTTTTCGCGATAACCGCACGGGAAAAGAGGTCGAACTACCTATTATTGAAGGGAGTACTGGTCCAGCCGTGGTGGATTGCACTAAATTCTATAGCGATTTCGGCATGTTTATGCTTGATCCAGGGTTTCGTGCAACCGCCTCCTGTGACAGTAAGATTACCTTCATTGATGGTGAGAAAGGTATTCTCCAGCATCGTGGTTATCGAATTGAGCAACTGGCGGAGAAAAGTAATTATCTCGAGACCTGTTATCTCCTCCTGAATGGTGAGTTGCCAACCAAGACCCAGTATGAAACTTTCAGCCTGCTGGTTGCCGAACATACTCTGGTCCACGAGCAGCTGTTGCAGTTTTACCAGGGCTTCCGCCGTGATGCGCATCCAATGGCGATCATGGTCGGCGTAGTTGGCGCCCTGTCTGCCTTCTATCATGATTCGCTGGATATTTGTAATCCGAGACACCGTGAAATCTCTGCAATTCGAGTCCTGGCCAAATTGCCGACTATAGCGGCGGCTTCCTATAAATATTTCATTGGCCAGCCTTTTGTTTATCCGGACAACAGTCTTTCCTTTGCCGCCAATTTTCTAAACATGATGTTCTCCACTCCTTGTGAGGAGTACAAGGTTTCTCCGGTAATCGCCGACGCAATGGACAAGATCCTTATTCTGCATGCAGATCACGAGCAGAATGCATCCACTGCAACCGTGCGTCTGGCCGGCTCCAGTCAGGCCAACCCGTTTGCCTGTATCTCTGCTGGCATCGGCGCCCTTTGGGGGCCTGCTCATGGTGGCGCCAACGAGGCTGTACTGCGTATGCTGGAGGAGATCGGAACCCAGGATCGGGTAGGCGAGTTTGTGAAGCGCGCCCGTGATCCGGAAGATAACTTCCGTCTCATGGGCTTCGGTCACCGCGTATACAAGAACTACGATCCGAGGGCCAAGGTGTTGCGTGATGCTGCCCGTGGCGTATTGGAAGAGACTGGACGCATGGACGATCCGCTGTTCAAGATTGCAATGGAACTGGAGCGGATTGCCCTTGAGGATGAGTACTTCATCAAGAAGAAGCTCTATCCAAATGTAGACTTCTACTCAGGCATCATACTCCGCGCCATTGGAGTACCGTCGAACATGTTTACCGTGATCTTCGCCATGGCGCGTTCAGTTGGTTGGGTCAGTCAGTGGATCGAGATGATTGGTGACGAGCATCTGTCAATTGGTCGTCCACGTCAGCTCTATTCAGGTGCGACTGAGAGGGATTGGTTGCCGATGGATAAGCGCGGTTGAGTATCCGATTCTAGGATTATTGTAGAACGCGTGCAAAGAATCGGGTTAGCTGTCCCGGTAATCTTGCGGTCGAAACAGTTGCCTGTTATATGGGAATGCAATGTTTAGGAGAAACAGAAACGAGCCGGCAAATTCCACCAGTTCACCCTTTTTCGAGGAGGCCATAATTACCGGTATAAGAATGATGACTGCCAGATAGCTTATTACCTGATAAGGTTTGGCGATGGGAACGGCGAGCCGGTCTAAAAAGTTTTCAAGCCCGGGTTTGCGTTTATACAAAGGCACCAGCGCCAATAGATAGATCAACAGCACCAGATGTAGTCCTACACCGAAAATTATCTTGTTGAGCTTCTTTCCCCCCACCACCAGGTTGTGCAGGTTGGTTTCTCCCTGAGCATTGTGCTGTTGGAAAAACTCAGAACTTTCCGTATTGAATATACGTTGTCCCCAAGAGATCTCTTCGCCTGCGCCAAAGAAAAACACTAGGCCAAGGAGAAATGTCATGATTAGAAATAGTCTGGGCTTTTCTCCTCTGAGAGTTATCACTCGGTAGATACATACTGCTGAGGCGGTTGCCAGGGCGATGACGGTAAGCCACTCGATCAGCCCGTCCTCGGTAGCCAGCCTGGACATAAAAAAATCATCGTCGACATAGCTTACTGCCATGCTCGCCAGGGTAGTGACAATAACAAAACCCAGTATTATTTTTTCAATTGGTGATGTGTTAGTTAGCACTGAGTTTTCCCGAAATCTGCTTTATGTAATGAATGCCAAGGCTGACCAGTCCAAATGTAACAACCAGAGGGTCAATAAGATAATCCCAGATGTTTCTTGATTCCAGGGCTTGGAGTGTAAAGGCTGCCAGTGCCATGGTGATGCATAGTGTTATTAGGGTATTGTTTTTTGCTACAGCAATTAGCAGTAGCCCAACCAGGATAGATAAAAAAACTATCGGTACTTCAACTCCGCGATAGCTGTTCAGGTATCCCCACTGATAGGGATCCAACATACCCAGGCCAAGGGCGGCAGGGTAAAACATAATCCCGGCTATCACTACCAGAAAAAAAAGTTCTCTGGATTTTTCTGTGGACGCCTGTGGCAGGATGATGAATCGTAGCAAAAGGATTAGGCTGGTTACGCTTAGATCGCCGAAGATGCCACGAGTGATATGTGCGGCTGAGAGGTCGTCAATCGGAATCAGTGTGATTAGCAGTAAGACGGCAGCCAGGATATAACCGTGGCTCTTCCTTAGTTTCAGAGCGTACGCCAGTCGCATGACGATAGCAGTTAACAGCAGGGCATGACCACTTATGCCGATGATGGTGGATAGGCTCATGGATATTTTGACTCCAGCCAGGCCTGATTAAAATGGACGTGCTTTATCTTATGCACATTCCAGGAATACATCAGGTGGAAATCACCGTTTTTTGCCTGAATCAGGCTGGGATAGGAGAGCCCCTGCTTTTTATCCTTGCGCTCTTTATTCCATTGTTCAAATTTATGGACAACCTTCCAATCGGCACCTTGGTTGCTCGACACGGCGAGGCTTAGATGATCCCTCTCGTCTGGATCATGATTAAATACCATCAGAAGTTGACTTCCTCCATTGATACTTATACCTGTGATCGCGGCATTGGGGTTTGGTAAGTCGATCTTGGAAGGAGGCGGCCAGCTAAGTCCCGAGTTGTCTGAATGTTGCGCCAGTATGCGGTTCGGTGGATCACCTGCGTAGCGCATGAGGGATATGGCTTTGCTCTCAGAGTAAGGCAGGATTACCGGCTGGAGGGAATCGCGTCCCCAGGCCAGCCTGGTTTTGTCGATAATATTCCCTTCCGTATCAAGGCGAAGAAGCTCGCCGAATTTTGCCAGGAACTCGTGGTAAACCGGTAGTCCGATGGTGCCGTCGGTAAAGTGGATCGGGTTGCCTTTGACCAGGGTGCTGAAGTTGAGGAAGGGTGAGGCGATCAGGCGTTTTGGGGTCTCCCAGGTTTCTCCGTCGTCCCTGGATATAGACAGATTTATGCTGCTGGTAGCCCAACCACCAACGGCACTAACGTAAAATAGCCAAAGGTTTTTGTCGGGGCCGCGGGTGATGACGGGGTTTCCCAGCTTGCGAGTATATCGGTTGGTACCCAGGCGGGTGGTTTGAATATCCACTGCGATGCGTTCCCGCCCCCATTTGCTGCTGGAGGTATCCCATACATTTGTATATATGGCGACGTCCGCATGCCCCTCTCTGGTACCGCCATACCAGACGGCGCGGATATCACCGTTGGTCAACTCAACGGCAGCGGCGCTATGGACCTCGGTGGTGACCCGGTTTGAGGCAAATGATGCCTTATATACCGGTAGGTCATCGCTTGAGACAACAGGCTTTACAGCAAAACCTGTTGGCGCAGGACACTGCGTGGCATTCCAGGTCAAGACCAGGGAGAGGGCAAGACCCAGTATAAAGAGTGTTCGAATGAGCATTAGTTGATTAACAGGTTTGTTGTTATCCGATTCCATGGCGTCCAGTTGATGAGCCACAGCTTGATTCCATCGGTGACATTGACTCTGTTCATCCTGCGGCCATGGCCTGAAAAATGATGGTGCGAGTTTGGCATAGTGCTGGCTCTTTTTCATCGTTAATTGGGGGTTCCATGCATATCAAACGGCAGCTGATTCAAACATATCCGGAAATTCAGTCACCACAATGGGGGGCTACAGGAGGGTTTTAATGTCAGTGTTTTTTACACTCCGGGTAGATCGCTAGGCTGCTGATGTTATAACGCATTGATTAATCACTGATTATTACTTTCGGCATAAATAATGCCTATCCATTTGGAGATACTTGGAGATATTGTGCGTTTTTGGAATTGAGGGAAAGGAATAAATTATGAACATCATCAAACGAATTGCTCTGGCCTGCATCGCGCTGTTCTTTACCGGCACTGCCATGTCAGCCCCGGTGGTCTACAATCTGGCGCTGAATAACATCTCGGTATTCGACACTGTGATTACAGGCACAGGATCAACTGTGACCACTGCCCAGGTGGTCAGCGGTACCAGTGTCTACAACTACACGGACAAGGATGGCAATGCTGCTACTGTGTCAGTTGCCAGACCGAATGGAACAGCAGTCTCTCCTTCCGGTTCACCATACAGCAGTGGTGGTGTCTCGCTCTCCGGATCGCAGTGGAATATCAACCCAAGTGCCACCGGTTCAGACCCAATCCCTGGGTTCAACTCGGGTCTGACCTTCACCTTCTCCTCGCCGGTAAATGCCTTTGGTTTTGAGGTCGGTGACTGGGCTACTTGCTGCATGGGCTACTCCAGGCCTGCATCCGTGCAGACTACCTATGGTGTGCCTGCGCTAGGCTCCGGTCTTTGGATCGCCTTTGATGGTGGTGCAGCAACCCTGCCCGCCAATGCATTGAGTGCAAGTGACAACCCGGGTTATGCAGCAGGTTCCAGTTTCACCAACTTCATTGGCGCCATCGACTCCTCCGGTTTCTTTTCCAGCGTAACCTTCTTTGGTGACGGCTTTGGTGAGTATCTGGTAGCCGGCGGTACCCTTAGGTTTGCCTCGGTACCACGGGGTTCCGTAGGTGTACCTGAGCCAGCAACCCTGGCACTTATGGGTTTGGGTCTGCTAGGTATGGGCTATAGAAGGAAGATGCAGAAAACGTCTTGATTCGTAATCGTATATGTCGAACCAAAGACCCCGGCTATGCCGGGGTCTTTTTGTTTGTGGGTTATAGGGACTATTGTTTGCGACCAGTAGTTACACGGTCATGTCCGGATAGGTCCAGGCTGGTGTGGATGGCTGTAAAGCCAGCCTTATTCATCAGTGATTTTACCCGGTCTCCCTGATCGAATCCGTGTTCAAGAAACAGCCAGCCTCCTGATGCCATGTGATCTGGGACGTCCAAGATAATCCGGCTTATGTCATCCAGGCCGTCATCGCCGGAACGTAGCGCCCTTTGTGGCTCCCATGGCAGGCCATCGTGGGCCAGGTGTCCATCCCCCTCGGCCACATAGGGCGGGTTGCTGATGATAATATCAAACAGTTCCTCTGGGGGAAGGGCGTGACACCACTCACCCAGAGATGTCTTGATATTGCCGAGACCCAGGCGGCGAAAGTTACGCTGCGCCACCCTCAGGGTATCCGGTGAAAAATCGGTGGCTACTATGTTACACCTGGGACGCTCGGAGGCTATGGCCGCCGCGATGGCCCCGCTGCCGGTACCTAGGTCTGCAATATTCATGGATTTATTCTTAGGTATATGTTCCAGGGCCATCTCCACCAGGATCTCTGTTTCAGGCCGGGGGATCAGGGTGTCTGGCGTAACCTCCAGGTTCAGCGACCAGAATTCGCGGCAACCGGTGATGTATGCAATTGGCTCATGGGTGGCGCGACGCTCTATCATGGCTTGAAAACTATCCAGTTGCTCCAGGGTAAGCTCTTTCTCCGGCCATGCCATCAGGTAGGTGCGCGGTTTGTCCAGCAGGGATGAGAGCAATATCTCGGCCTCAAGCCGCGGGATGGTATCCGGGATATCTGAAAGCTGTTTGATCGCCTGCTTAAGGGCTTGTGCGATAGTGATTTGCTCTGGTTGCATGCGGGATATTTAACCATGAGGACGGCGCTGGATGTATGCCGTGGATCATGAAATATGCATACTTGGGCCATGCCCAAGTCATGCTCAACCCTAGTCTGCTGCCAGGGTAGTAAGCTGCTCGGCCTGGTGTTCTTGTATCAGTGGGTCGATAAGTTGGGACATGTCGCCCTGGATTATCTCATCCAGTTTATACAGGGTCAGATTGATTCTGTGATCGGTCAGGCGGTTCTGAGGGAAGTTGTAGGTGCGTATGCGTTCGGAGCGATCCCCACTTCCAACCTGGAGTTTACGTGCCTGTGCCTGTTCGCTGGTCTGTTCCTGCTGGGCGCTGGAAAGGAGCCTTGCCTGTAGCAGGGACATGGCCCTGGCCTTGTTTTTGTGCTGGGAGCGTTCGTCCTGACACTCTACCACCACCCCGGTGGGAAGGTGGGTGATGCGTACCGCTGAATCTGTCTTGTTTACATGCTGGCCACCGGCCCCTGAGGCACGATAGGTATCGATACGCAGATCATTGCCGTTTATATCGATATGGTCGATATCCGCTGCCTCGGCCAGAATGGCCACGGTGCAGGCTGAGGTGTGGATCCTCCCCTGGGATTCGGTTTCCGGGACCCGCTGTACCCGGTGGGTGCCGGATTCAAACTTCAGTCTTGAGTAGACATTTCGGCCACTGATGCGGCAGACCACCTCTTTATAGCCTCCTTGATCTCCCAGACTTTCACTGATGAGTTCAACCTTCCACCCCTGTAATTCAGCGTAACGTGCGTACATGCGCTGCAGGTTTCCGGCAAACAGGGCGGCCTCGGAGCCGCCAGTGCCGGCTCTGATCTCCAGGAATATGTTGCGCTCGTCATTGGGGTCGGGTGGGATCAGAAGCAACTGCAACTCTGGCTCCAACTCAGAACGTCGCTGCTCTGCCTGCTCCAGTTCGTCCTTCGCCAGCTCGGCCATCTCCGGGTCTTCCAGCATCTCCTGGGCGCTCAGGATCTCTTGTTCCAAGTCGCGGAAGCGGTTATAGCAGCCTACAACTGGTTCCAGTTGGGAATATTCCTGGCTTAGATTGCGGAAGTGGTTCTGGTTGTTCTGCACTTCAGGCTGCGTCAGGAGGAAGGTTATCTCCTCAAAACGTTCGCTGATATGCTCTAGCTTACTGTGGATCGAGGGGTTCATTTCTTGCGGCTTATCTCATTAATCTTGAGCAGTGTGTCTGCTGCACGAAGTAGCGACTGTTGGCCCTGAAATCCGGCCTGTCGGATCTGGGTGCTTGGAGTATGCAGGATCTTGTTGGTGAGGGTGTGTGCCAGATAACGCAGAATCACCTCTGGATCTTTGCCGTTCTTCAGGTCGCGCATGGAGCGTTCCAGTACCTCATCGCGGATAGCCTCGGCCTGGCCTCGGTAATCCTGGATGATACTTACCGCATCCAGGGAGCGTAGCCAGCCCATGAATTCCTCAGTGTGCTGCTCAATAATCTCTAATGCCTGTTGGGCCGCCTCCTGGCGGGAACGCATGTTCTCCTGAATCACCTCATCCAGATCATCCACGGTATACAGGTATACGTCATTCAAGTTGCCGACTTCAGTCTCAATATCTCTGGGTACCGCGATATCTACCATAAACATTGGCTGGTGCCGACGTTTCCGCAAGGCGCTTTCTACCGCTCCCTTGCCCAGTATCGGCAGGGGGCTGGCGGTGGAAGAGATGATGATATCTGCCTCTGAGAGATGGGTTGATATCTCGGTGAGGGAGATGGCAAAACCATCAAATTGATTGGCCAGGGAGTGCGCCCGTTCCAAAGTTCTGTTGGCCACTATTATGCGCCCGATACCATGTTGATGCAGGTGGCGCGCCGCCAGCTCAATGGTTTCGCCAGCCCCGATCAGCATGGCTGTCTGTTTGGACAGATCGCTAAAAATCTGACGGGCTAGGCTTACCGCAGCAAATGCAACCGATACCGGACTGCAGCCAATGGCTGTATCTGTACGGACCTGTTTGGCTACCGAGAAGGTGTGCTGAAATAGTCTACCCAGAAGTTTGCCGGTGGTGTTGGCATTGTTTGCAGTCTGATAGGCCGCCTTTACTTGACCCAGGATCTGGGGTTCTCCCAGCACCATGGAGTCAAGACCGCAGGCTACTTGCAACAGATGCTTAATAGCCTCTTTTTCATCATGTTGGTAGAGATAAGGAGATATTGTCTCCAGCTCAAGGCCGTGGAAATCGCTTAGCCACTGTTTGATCTCATCTGGTTCGGCCCCGGCCAGCCCACAATAGATCTCGGTTCGATTGCAGGTGGACAGGATAACGGCCTCTTCCACGCCAGGTTTATCCAGCAGGCTACGCAGGGCTGCGACGATGATATCCGGACCGAAAGTGACGCGCTCACGAACGTCAACTGGCGCTGTTTTATGATTCAAACCAAGGGCGAGCAGTGACATGTGCAGTGTTTCTGTTGCTTGCAAAAGACAAATTTTGAATTATCAAGGGGATAAATACAAGTGAAGTTGCTGCGTGGGCAGCAGTTTGATGTGGATTGTTTGGTCTTATTTCGACCCGGAGGAATAATCAGTCTGCGGAAACAACGCGGTTTCGTCCCCTCTCTTTGGCCAGATACAGACGGCGATCGGCGGTTTCTATAAGCTCTTCTGCCGATTGATCACAATCCATTACATCGGATACTCCGATTGAGATGGTTATGAATATCTCGTTTCCTTCGAATAAAAACCTGTGGGATGCGACTGCATCTTTCAACATGGTGGCAAATTTAAAGGCACCCATAATATCGATCTCAGGCAGGATTATTGCGAACTCTTCGCCTCCATAGCGGCATGCATAGTCAACCCTGCGTGAACGGGTAACAAAGATATTGGCGAGCTGTTTCAGGATATAATCTCCCGCTCTGTGGCCGAGGGTGTCGTTGACGTTCTTGAAATGGTCGATATCAATTATGAGTAGCGATAGCTCCCTTTCGTATCTGCGTGCCCGGTCTACTTCATTTTCCAGCGAGGTGGTGAAGTGACGCCGGTTGAATATATCGGTCAGACCATCCACTTTGGCAAGTTTAAACAACTCTTCGTGATAGGCCTGTTCTATATTGTTTCTGGACATGAACTTAAAGATTGTCTTGCCGATACGCAAAAGATCTCCGTCGTTAATCCGGCTGTCATCCACTTTGCTATCGTTTAAAAAGCAACCATTCTTTGATTCATTATCTCTGATGCGGTAGCCATCATCGTCCCGAATGATGAAGGCGTGGTCTCTGGAGACGGAATCGTCGTCTATCTGAATGTCGGCGTTGATGGAGCGGCCAATCATGGCCTGACTTACCTTTATTTGATGTTGATGCCCAATGTTAGCTCCAGCAATAATAACCAGGCAGGCGTTTAAGGGTTTGTCAACCAGTTCACTGCTAATTACGCCATCAACCAAGATTGTCTGGGTGGTCTCTTCCACTATGTTGCTCCGAATGTTCGACGTCATTGTTCCGTCCTGGTAGATAGGTCTCCGCGGGTTATAGACTTAAAGGGAGCCTAAGGTTCCTAAGAAAACGCCTGTAACAGCTGATTTTAATTATAGGGGAACCCTAACTGGTTGATTTGAAAGTGGTCACACTTTTGATTGTTGCTATCCTTCTACCCATATGTGCTTTCTTTAATAAAACAATGGAACAAACCAATTTCACCGGAAGGCCTGCGAAATTTAGTATAATGATTTTATGATTGGCCGCACGCTTTGTGGAATACGATGATAATGACTTTGTTTAGCAGAACAATCCCAATAATTCTTATGGTCACTTTGGCCGCCTGCACTAGTGTGCAGCACAAAATCACCCCATCCAGTGACGATCAGGATTACTCTGTGCTGCCGCCGGTTTCAGTTGGGACAGGGGGGG
>SWBX01006775.1_pt1 | contig 73523 bp, 66 predicted proteins | sample 4693051 | NCBI WGS metagenome assembly SWBX01 (sample SAMN10267272, study PRJNA491770) | bioreactor metagenome | isolation source: DHS bioreactor inoculated with marine | place: Japan: Omine Ridge, Nankai Trough | reverse complement strand
AAAAAAACAGACCAGCTGGCTGGATGTGGAATGGAGTCCGGATGCCATCGGCGACTTCCCGGCCGAAATTCGCATAGAAATACTGAATCAGCGCGGCTCCCTGGCGACAATCGCATCGACGATCTCCGAATTGAATTCAAACATCGAAAATGTCACCGTGGTCGACCAGGATGACCGCGTTTCCGTCGACTTGATCACCTTGACGGTCAAGGACCGCGTGCATCTGGCCCGGATTATGCGCAGGCTGAAGGAATTATCGATCGTACTGAAAATCACGCGGGTCAAAGCTTAGGGCCAATACTGTTGAGTTAAGTACTATCAGAATCCATGAAACAAAAAATCCAGTGCCGCGGTAATTTCAAACTGCTTGTCAGCAAGCGATACAACCGGTGATTTCAATAATTGACGTGGCACCGCCGCCAGCTTTGGAATTTCTAATAAACACTCAATCCCTTCCACCTCAATAATTGGAATAAGATTACCGGGAATTGCGACTGAAGAGAAACGGTCACGCCTTCGTAGAGGCACTACGATACGCGTGTCCAGACCGTGTAACAGATCACTTTGCACATCCACCAGATACGGAGTCTCAGCAGATTGCTTACCCGCGTTGCGATAAACATCAAAACGCGCCATTTTAAAATGAGCGCCACTGATCCAGAGGCAAACCCTCACTGTTTATGGTCTGATTATAAGCCTCAATAAAATCGCTGTTATCTTGCAGCCAACGTCGTTCGCGCTCCTTGGCAACCAGTTCACGCAAAAATTGGTCACAAACTTGAGAAATATTAATATTTAAAGCCTTCGCCTCGGTTAGAACATCCAATGAAAGCGTAATATTAGTAGGCTTCTTGGATGATTTGAGTATTTTCTGCATGATATGTACTCCTTCTGTAGAGAGTTGATGCGCATAATATAACAACATGTTTAGTATTTAACACGCGTATTTTTAAGCTAAGGACTTGGCTAACCTGCATTAACAACTGACAAACCGCCCCATCACCTTCCATGCCGCCGGCAATCGGCAGAAATGGCCACCATGAGCTTGTTGGCCGTGGCTGATAAGACTTCAGAGCCACTGTGTCGTTAATCTTGACGGTATTCTGATCGGCTCCCGTATTAAAACTGACGCCCAATTTAAACTTACTGCGTAACATCAGTGATTAAATTTGAAAGCTCAGGCGCTTCCAAGCATATTCGCTATGTTTTTTGAATAGACCACATTCGGAATGACCTGAACCCTTGACAACAAAGGACACAAGAAAATTTCCGCCGGATTCCTTATAATGCGAGGGTGAATTAATTCTCGTCCAGTGATTTAACTACTTTGCCAACTGATACACAGGAATAACAATGACAAAAGAAATTATCCAGACCGATAAAGCACCCCAGGCCATCGGAACCTATTCGCAAGCAGTTAAGGTCGACAATACCGTTTATCTCTCGGGGCAGATTCCCCTGGTTCCGGCCACCATGACCCTGATCGAGGGCGATATCTCGGCCCAGATCACGCAGGTGTTCGAAAACCTGAAAGCGGTAGCCGAAGCGGCCGGCGGCGATCTTTCCGATATCGTCAAACTGAACGTGTTTCTGACCGATCTGTCGCACTTTCCCATCGTCAACGAAATCATGGGCCATTATTTTCAGGCGCCTTACCCGGCGCGTGCCGCGATTGGCGTAGCCGCGCTGCCTAAGGACGCCGGCGTGGAAATGGATGCGATCATGCAACTGAATGCACAAACCTATCCTATCTAAACTCAAGCTTGACCAGCCCGTCGATGCTGCATCCGAATACGCTTAATCAGTCGGTCGCATCCTTGGCGGGCATAGGCGGCCAAACCGCACAGCGCCTGGAAAAACTCGGTATCCGCACGGTCCAGGATCTGATTTTTCACCTGCCGCACCGCTATGAAGACCGCACGCGCGTCTACCCTATCGGTTCCTTGACGCCGGGCATGACCGTATTGGTCTGCGGTAAAGTCGAATTCACCGATATTCTGCCCCGAGGCCGGAAAAGCCTGGTCTGCCGCATCAGTGACGGAACCGGTTTTATCAGCCTGAAATTCTTTCATTTCAGCGCCAGCCAGCATAATGCGCTGCAGCCGGGCACTCTGCTCAGCTGTTTTGCCGAAGTGCGCAATGGCTTTGCCGGCCTGGAAATGGTTCATCCTGAATACAAAATCATATCAGGGCCGGACAGCTGCGTGACGGAAACCTGCCTGACGCCCGTTTATCCACTGACCGAAGGCCTCAGGCAGGCGACGTTAAGAAAAGCCATAAAACAGGCCCTGGCCATCTGCCTCCATGAAAGCCAGCTGTTGCCGGACTGGATTCCCGAGACGGTCTTAAAGCGCTACCGTTACCCTTCCTTGCTGGAGGCCATACAGACCCTGCATGCGCCGGACGAATCGATCTCGACGGCGGCGTTGCAAGACGGCAATGTGCCGGCGCTGAAACGGCTGGCGTTTGAGGAATTGCTGGCTCATCACCTGAGTCTCAGGAAATCGAGAAACAAGATCAAGACCTGGCATGCTCCGTGTTTTCCCATCAACCGGGTCATCAGCGAGCACTTTATCCGTGCCCTGCCCTTCGGCCTGACCCGCGCGCAACAGCGCGTCATCGCCGAAATCGAGGCGGATTGCAGCCGCAACCATCCAATGATGCGTCTGGTTCAGGGCGATGTCGGCTCCGGCAAAACCGTCGTGGCCGCCTACGCGGCCTTGCTGGCCTTATCGGCAGGCTTTCAGGTTGCGATCATGGCGCCGACCGAATTGCTGGCCGAGCAGCACTTCCGCAACTTCAGCAGCTGGTTCGAGCATTTCCAGACGCAGGTGGTGTTTCTGACCGGACAACTGAAAGGCAACCCGAGAAAAGATGCCCTGCAAGCGCTAGCCGACGGCAGCGCCGGCATCATCATCGGCACGCATGCTTTGTTTCAGGACAGCGTCAACTTTCACAAGCTGGGCCTGGTGATTATCGACGAACAGCACCGCTTCGGCGTGCACCAGCGGCTGGCGCTCAGGGAGAAAGGCCAGCAGACCGGGCTGCGTCCGCATCAGCTGGTGATGACAGCGACCCCGATTCCACGCACGCTGGCCATGCTGCAATATTCCGATCTCGATATCTCGATTATCGACGAGCTGCCGCCGGGCAGACAACCGGTGGTCACCAGCGTCATTCCCGCCGAGCGCCGCGACGATGTTATCGCACGCATCGACACGTGGGTCGCCCGAAAAAGGCAGGCCTACTGGGTGTGCACGTTGATCGAGGAGTCGGAAGTGTTGCAGTGCGAAGCCGCCGAGAAAACCGCCGAACGTCTGAACCAGGCCTTGCCGAATGTGCGCATCGGCCTGGTCCACGGACGCATGAAAGCGGCCGAGAAAGAGGCCGTCATGCAGGACTTCAAGCAGCATCATCTCGATCTGCTGGTTGCCACGACCGTCATCGAGGTCGGTGTCGATGTGCCCAATGCCGGACTGATGATTATCGAAAATCCGGAACGGCTGGGGCTGTCCCAGCTGCACCAGCTGCGAGGCCGGGTCGGCCGCGGCGAAGGCGACAGTTACTGTCTGCTGATGTACCAGCCGCCTCTGACCGATACGGCCCGCCAGCGCCTGGGTATTTTAAGGGACAGCAACGACGGTTTCGTGATCGCCGAGAAGGACCTGCAATTGCGCGGCCCGGGCGAGGTCATGGGCACACGGCAAACCGGCGCCATGCATTTTAAAATTGCCGATTTGTCCCGCGATTCGGATTTACTGGATAATATCCAGCAGATAGCCGACACTTTTTTTAACGAATCGCCCGAAGCCGTACAGCCGTTGATCGATCGCTGGCTGGGCGATGCGACAGACTATGCAGAGGTTTAGACTCGTTGACCACTAAAAGCTTTTTATTCACGCAGGAACCTGACTGGTTCGAGAACCGCCAGGGCACCCGTCATTGTCTACCGGAGGCCGTTCAGTCCTGGACCTATGAAGCCGGCTCCTTGACGCAGCGCCTGCGCAATTATTACGGCGATGCCGTTACCGTTAAAGTACTGCGGCAGCAATGGCACACGCCGTTTCTGAGTGAGCGCCGGCTGCTCAAGTTACGCGAGAACCGTTACAGTCTGATTCGTGAAGTGCTCATGCATGCGGACGGCAAGCCGCTGATCCTGGCCCGCACCATCATACCGGTCCGCACCCTCAACGCCGCCAAGCGCAGCCTGTCGCACCTGGGCAACCGCCCGCTGGGCGAAGTGATTTTTTCCTACCCCCGGCTCGAACGCAAGGAAATGGATGTCGCTATGATCAATCCAGTTATATGGACGCCGGCGGCCATTGCTGAAGCCGGCATAAATGGGCCGCTATGGGGCAGAAGAACCGTCTATGTCATTCGGCGCCGGCAGATGCTGGTCAGTGAGTTTTTTCTGCCGGGAGCATTGGAAATTTCATAAACTTACCTCGGCTTGATCGCACTGGGATGGCGGATCAGCATCGAAAAGCCGTTCCTGTTTTTATTGAGCCAGCCGCGAACTTCGATACTCCGCCCCAGATAGCTGTTCATGTCCGGAAACAAGGACAGCCATTTGCGCTCAATGCGTGCTTCGAACTGACTGGAAAATTCCAGATAGCTGTATTTGCGGCTGTTGCGGATCTTCATCACCCTGCCCACCAACCGAGTCCAGCCCGCATGCCCCTGGCCGGCAAGACGGCTGACCGGCATTACGGCATATTCGGCGCGCCGCCAAATGCCCAGCCCGGCCTGCTCGACCTGATCCTGGGCGTTCACCAGTTCCTCGACATATTGCAGATTGGGCGGATAAATATTGACGGTTGCCAACCCTGCCGCGACCAGTTGCAGATTGATATGTTCATTGTCCTCGGTAAACAGATGCGCCAGCGTTCTTTTGTATTTATCGGTTTTCTCGGCATCGGTTTCCAGGCGGACCTTGCCGTTCCGCAGCTTATCGGTCAGCCAGCGCTTCGCCTCATCGCCGCCGGCCTGGGCGTCCTCGTTTTTATGCTGGACTTCCGGCGTATTGATGCCCAACAGTCGAACCCGGCGACCATCCTCCAGCAGCACTGTATCGCCGTCAAAAACTTTTTTTACCCGGTAGAATGAATAACCTGGCTGGATATCGACGATTTTCGCACCGGGCGATGGCCGATCGGAGAAATGCCGGTTGCCGCCGTCATCCCGCCATTGGTAAATTTCGGCGCCAGTCCAGGATGACCACGCCAATAATAAAATCAGTAAAAACCTCATGTACCTGCCTGTATTATAATGATTAAAATTTTTATCCATGCCAACCTGACAACCTGTGCCAATACTCATGCTCACGATCATTCAACGCGTCACCACCGCTAACGTCACCGTCAATAATGAAGTCATAGGCCAGATCGGCAAAGGCATCATGGCGCTGGTCGCCGTTGAAAGAGAAGACAGCGAAAAAGACGCTCAGCGCTTGCTTGAGCGCATACTCAACTATCGCATTTTTGCCGACGACAATGATCGCATGAATTTGAGCTTGCGTGATATCGGCGGCGGCCTGTTGCTGGTCCCACAATTTACCCTGGCCGCCGACACCAACAGTGGCAATCGCCCGAGCTTTACCCCGGCCGCGTCGCCGGAAAAAGGACAACAGTTGTTCGGCTATCTGCAGCAGCTGGCAAGCGCCACTTATCCGCACGTCGAATTCGGCCAATTCGGTGCCGACATGCAGGTTGCACTGGTCAATGACGGACCGGTTACTTTTACGTTAAGGACGACAACCAACCGCAATAACTGAGCCTGGGCACTAGCAAGATAAAAAAATTCGACTAAAATGACTTTTTTAATAAAAAAAATTAAATGAGGTCATCATGCTTAAGGGAACTAAAGAAACACCGGTCGAATTTACCGGCAAGGCAGGCGAATATTTTGGCATCTGGATCGTCAATCTATTGCTGAGCATTATCACGCTGGGCATTTATTCCGCCTGGGCCAAGGTGCGGCGCAAAAAGTATTTTTACCAGAATACATTAATCGATGGCGTCGGCTTTGATTATCATGCCTCGCCTATCGCCATACTCAAAGGCCGCATCATTGCCTTCGTTTTCTTCATGGCTTATATCTTCAGCCAGCACATTTCGCCTTTCCTGCCTACGGTGTTTGCCTTCATCATTCTATTTTTAATGCCCTGGCTGGTCATACGGACGATGACTTTCAACGCGCGCAACTCCAGCTATCGCGGATTGCGCTTTGATTTTAACGGCGATATGCGCGAAGCGGCGATCGTCTTTATCGGCTTGCCGATACTGATCATTTTTACCCTGGGCTTGATTGTCCCTTACATGGTCATGCGCCAATCCCGCTATCTGATCCAGAATCACAAGTTTGGCCTCACCGCCTTCAGCATGGATGCGCAGGCAAAAGATTTTTACCAGATCTACGGAAAAGCCCTGTTGCTCTTGTTGGGCATAGGTGCAGCCCTCTCGGTTGCAGTGACATTGACGGTCGACCAGAATTTTTTATTGAACGCTGTCAATGACATGCGGACGGTAGAGACGTTCGCCAACTTCGGAATCATCATCGCGGTGTTCTTCCTGTTTTACTTCTTGGTCATACTAGGAATAGGCGCTTATATACAATCAAGAATCTCAAACCTGGTCTGGAATTCCACCACGCTCGGCAATCTGTCTTTCCACAGCCACTTGCGCGCCCGCGATATGCTCTGGCTGTATCTGAGCAATCTGCTGATCATCATCTGCTCGTTCGGCCTGCTGACGCCATTGGCACATATTCGCATGATGCGCTACCGGGCATCGCGCCTTAACCTGACAGGCGAAACCGATTTTGAGCGTTTCATTGGCGACAAGAAAGCCGATGTTAAAGCCACGGGGGCGGAAATGGCGGAAATGTTCGACCTTGATATTTCATTTGGATGATTAATTTTCAAGCGGATTACTTCGACGGTATCAGCGCGCGTGCCGTCAAGGTAGACATCGAAGCGGACAGCGACGGGCTTGCCTTTATCGCGCAAGGTGTCCGGCACCTCTTTCAGTTGGTGGATATACAGGTACAACCGAAACTTGGCCGCGCGCGGCGCGTGATCGAACTGCCGGACGGCGGTCGGCTGGAAGCTGAGGATATCGCCCTGCTGGAGGCGCTGAAACCTGATAAAAAGGCGTTCTTCTGGCATTGGCTGCACCGGCTTGAAAATCATCTGGGCTGGGCGCTGCTCGCTTTAATACTGACCATCCTGACAGGCTGGGCCAGCGTGCGCTTCGGTATTCCGGCACTGGCCGAACAGGTCGCGCACGCCATGCCGCCCGCCATGGAACGCCAGCTTGGCGAGCAGGTATTAGCCATAATGGACCACGAACAGTTGGGGTACTTTAAGCCCAGCCTTCTGGAACCGGCGCGTCAAACCGTTTTGAGCGCAAGGCTCAAGACTTTGTGCGAGCAACAACTTGATTGCCCCGCGTACAACCTGGAATTCCGGGGCGGCGGCCATATCGGCGCCAATGCCCTGGCTTTGCCTGGCGGCTACGTGGTCGTCACGGATGAACTGGTCGCCCTGGCAACAACCGATCAGGAAGTCATCGCGATACTGATGCATGAACTGGGCCATGTAAAACTGCGCCATGCCCTGCGGCAAACGCTGCAAGGCGCCTTGTCCGGTCTGTTGCTGGCGGCGGTGACCGGCGATGTTGACTCCCTCGCCTCCGGCCTTCCGGCCGTGCTGCTGCAACTTCGTTACTCGCGCCAGATGGAAACGGAAGCCGATAGCTATGCCCTGGCATCGCTGCAGCGTGCCTGTGTGCCGCCGCATCTGTTTGCCGATCTGTTAAGCCGACTGGAACAGGAAGCGGGCGCCTTAATTCCCGAGATCGTGTCTTCTCATCCTGACAATCAAGCGCGAGTACAGCCTTTTCTCGAGGCAAAACTCGATTGCCTGCCAGCCCCTTCCCCTGCTCACTCAGTGCCTTAGCTTCTGTTACCAATCATCGGAACTGTCCTCATCATATGGTTGGGATTTAACATTTTTTGGAATCTTCGGCATGTTCGCCGTTCTGAGTAAAATCAAGGCACTGCCTAAAACAAAAAGCAGGGCGATGATCAATAATATTATCCACATACAATACTCCTGAATTGACAGGCTCTATGTTCGATTGCCCGGCGGCCCGGACCCTCTACCTGAGCGACAGTCTTGGCCGGCCGGCCGCTAAGCTATCTCACTTAATCGTCGCAAATTACGATAGAATATATGGCAATCGATTCCATTGACACACATACCATGAAACAAGTTGAACTGCTTTCCCCCGCCGGCACCCTGAAAAACATGCGCTATGCCTTTGCATTCGGCGCCGACGCTGTCTATGCCGGACAGCCGCGTTACAGTCTCAGAGTGCGCAACAATGATTTTCTTGAAGACAATCTGGCCAAGGGTATTAGTGAGGCGCATGCGCTGGGTAAAAAATTTTTCCTGGCCACTAATGTGATTCCCCATAATGCCAAAATCAAAACCTTTCTGGCCGATATCGAACCGATTATCGCCATGAAACCGGACGCTCTGATCATGGCCGATCCGGGGCTGATCATGATGGTGCGCGAAACCTGGCCGGACATGCCTGTCCATCTGTCCGTGCAGGCCAATACGGTCAATTATGCCACGGTAAAATTCTGGCAAAGCATGGGCGTCGAGCGCGTGATCCTGTCGCGTGAACTGTCACTGGATGAAATCGAGGAGATCCGCCAGCGCTGCCCCGACATGGAACTGGAAGTGTTCGTGCACGGCGCGCTGTGCATCGCCTATTCCGGCCGCTGCCTGCTGTCGGGCTATTTCAATCACCGCGATCCGAACCAGGGCACCTGCACGAATTCCTGCCGCTGGAAATACGACACGCTGCCCGCGCATGAAAACGCCGAAGGCGATTACGTGCTCGATGGCGGTGCCCTGTCCATGGCTGATATCAGCACGGCCAGCTGCGGCGGCGCGGACCGGCACCCCCTGGCGGACAAAGTCTATTTCCTCGAAGAGGAAGGCCGCAAGGGCGAACTGTTGCCGGTCATGGAGGATGAGAACGGCACCTACATCATGAATTCGAAAGACCTGCGCGCCATCGAGCACGTGCAGCGGCTGGTGGAGATCGGCGTGGACAGCCTTAAAATCGAAGGCCGCACCAAGTCGCATTATTACGTCGCGCGCACGGCGCAGACCTACCGCCAGGCTATTGACGATGCGCAGGCAGGACGCCCCTTCCGGCCCGAACTGCTCGGCGTGCTGCAAAACCTGGCCAATCGCGGCTATACCGACGGCTTTTATCAGCGCCATCATACGCACGAATACCAGAACTATATCACTGGTTATTCGAAAAGCCATCAGCAACAATTTTGCGGCGAAATCAGAACTTATGACAAGGACAGCAGCCTGGCCGTGATCGATGTTAAAAACAAGTTTGCGGTCGGTGACAGAATCGAGCTGATTCTGCCGGAAGGGAACCGGGACATTACCGTGGAACGCATGCTGGACATGTACGGCCGCGATATGCAGGAAGCTCCGGGCGGCGGTTATGAAGTCAAAATACCGATGCCTGAAACCGCCAATAACCACGGCCTGATCGCGCGTTACTTCGCTTGATTCGTTAACCAATGGGCCGCCGGACCGGCAGCCCCACAGCCTGGATTTAGACTATGAATTTCACGACAGCCGACCTTTGCGATGCACATTCCGAGGAAGAACACTTCCAGATTGCCGAACCCCTGTTCAGATCCTATGGGGCGAATCCTGCCTTTTGCGGCCAAATAACCACGCTGAAAGTATTCGAAGATAATGTATTGGTCCGGCAAACGCTGGAAGAAAAAGTGGACAACCGAGTATTGGTCGTCGATGGCGGCGGCTCGCATCGCTGCGCCTTGCTGGGCAGCAATCTGGCCAGGCTTGCCGTTGACAACGGCTGGCAAGGCATTATTATCTATGGCTGCGTGCGCGATTCCGCAATAATTGACCAACTGCCTATCGGCATACGCGCATTGCATACGCATCCGTTGAAAAGCCACAAGCGAGGCCATGGCGAACGCGACCAGCCAGTCTTTTTCGCCGGCGTCACTTTCAAAAAAGATCATTTTCTGTATGCCGATACCGATGGAATTATCGTATCGGATACGATGTTGAGTTAGAATAATCCCAAATTAACCAAGTAAAGAAGTCAAGATATGCAAATTGTACTCGCTAACCCTCGCGGATTCTGTGCCGGTGTCGACCGGGCTATCGAAATTGTGGATCAGGCCCTGGAAACTTTCGGGGCGCCGATTTATGTCCGCCATGAGGTGGTCCACAACCGAACGGTGGTTGAAGGGCTGAAAGAAAAAGGCGCTATTTTTATCGAGGATTTAACCGATGTACCGGTCGGCTCGTATCTGATCTTCAGCGCGCACGGCGTATCCAAACAAGTACAACAAGAAGCCGAAGAACGCAATTTGACCGTTTTCGACGCTACCTGCCCGCTGGTTACGAAAGTGCATCTGCAAGTCGCCAAGCACGCCAAATCCGACCGGGAAGTGATTCTGATAGGTCATGCCGGCCACCCGGAAGTCGAAGGTACGATGGGGCAATACGAAAAATGTACCGAAAACGGCGGCATCTACCTGGTGGAAACGCCGGAAGACGTTGAAAACCTGGAAGTCAACAATCCCGACAACCTGGCCTACGTCACGCAAACGACATTATCCATGACTGACACCAAAATCATGGTCGACGCCTTAAGAACACGGTTCAGCGGCATTCAGGAACAGAAAAAAGACGATATCTGTTACGCGACCCAGAATCGTCAGGATGCGGTCCATGAACTGGCCAAGACCTCCGATATCATCCTCGTCGTCGGCTCGCCCAACAGCTCCAATTCCAACCGCCTGCGCGAGATCGCCGAACAGCTCGGCAAACCTGCTTACCTGATCGATACGGCGCAGGACATGCGCCAGGAATGGTTTGACGGAATTAATGTAGTCGGCGTGACGGCCGGCGCCTCGGCGCCGGAGGTCCTGGTTCAGGAGGTCATCAATCAGCTCAAGCAATGGGGCGGCACATCGACTACCGAGATTCAGGGCATAGAAGAAAAAGTCGTGTTCTCCTTACCCAAGGAATTGAAAAAGCACATGAACTGACGGTGCGCCGGATGACTGCCACGGCAGTCATCCAATCCGGACTTTTCGCCGCCGATTGCTTCAAGTCATTGTTTTCACAAGAGCAATAATCAACCCGCAAAAAAGACTGGCCGCACAATATTATTTATTGCTAATATGTTTCTTATTTTTTCAGGAGACGACCATGACCTTAACCCCAATGGATCTTGTTGCCCAAGCCAAACAACAGATTACTGAAATAAATATTGATGAAGCCAAAAACGAACTCGGAACGAGCCTGATCCTGGACGTCAGGGAACCGGCTGAATACGCGGCGGGCCATTTGCCCGGCGCCGTCAATATCCCGCGCGGGGTATTGGAATTCAAAATAGGCGCACACCCCGATTTTCAGGATAAACAGGGCGAAAAAATCATTGTTTATTGCCAGACCGGCGGCCGTTCCGCCTTGGCTGCCGAAGCATTGAACAAAATCGGATACGGCAATGCCGTCAGTATGGCGGGCGGTTTCAAAGCCTGGACGGACAGAGGTAATAAAGTAAGCGCGTGACAGAACTCGAAACCGTACGTTTGGATAAGTGGCTATGGGCTGCGCGTTTTTTTAAAACGCGCAAGCTGGCCGCTGACGCCGTTTCCGGCGGCAAGGTTCATCTTAACGGCCAACGCACGAAACCTAGCAAGGAAGTCAAACCCGGCGCCACACTCTCGATCAGTAAAGATCAGTATACCTGGGACATCACCGTTATCGCGGTCAGCGAGCAACGCCGCCCGGCCAAAGAGGCGGCCCTGCTCTATGAAGAATCCGCCGAAAGCCAGGCGAAACGCCAGCAGCAAATTATTCAGCAACGTGAACAGCGGGAATTATTCGGCCTGAGCTACAGGGAACACAAACCGAACAAGAAAGAGAGACGCCTGATTCACCGCTTCAAACAAGGGTGATTATAGACAGGTTGGCGGTTTGGGCAGCCCGGCCAGTTTGCAGGCATATTTTAAAGGGCCCTCGGGAAACAGTTTATGCAAATACCGGCTGTTGCCTTTTTCCTCGCCCAATGCCTTGGCAACGGCCTTGGTAAACACCCGCGCATTCGGCAAGTGCTTGAACTGCTGATAGTAATCGCGGATAAACCCGATGATTTCCCAATGCCGCTCATCCAGCTCGATATCGTCCAATTCGGCCAACCGCCTTGCGACCTCTTCATCCCAATCACCGGCATTGACCAGAAAACCCTGATCGGTTAAGTCCAGCTCCCGACCATGAACACTCAAGACCATGATTGAATCACGTGATTGTTGACGGTCAATGCGACCAGCTCGGCATAATCGATGATATCGATGCCTTCGACCAGTTCATCGATGGCGATGCCGCGCACGGCCATATCTTCCGACAAGACGCACAGGCGGTTCGTGCTGAGCAGCTGCGTCAATGACGCGCTCAGCAGACCATTTTTCAGAAGCCTTAGCACGGCGTTTTCAAGAAACACGGCCACATCGCCGGTCTCAATGCGCTCCAGAACGGCCGCCTCTATCGGTGACTGAAAAACAAGGTGCAGCATTGTCAGGCGCTATCCGTTAATTTAAGCCCTACAATGCCGGAAATGACCAGCGTAATCGACAGCAACCGGTACAGATCCGCCGATTCCTTGAACAGAAAGATGCCCACTATGGCCACGCCTACCGCTCCCATGCCTGTCCAGACCGCATAAGCGGTACCGAGCGGCAAGGATTTGATGGCCAGCATCAGCAGATAAAAACTGCTGCCGCCTGAAATCATGGTCAGAATACTGGGCCACAATCGGGTAAAACCCTCGTTAAATTTAAGACTTAAGGCAAACACTATTTCCGCCAAACCTGCAGAAAACAACAGCAACCACGCCAACGCACACCTCTACTTCATACATAAAAAAATATCGCCTATTTTACAACAGGCAAGTCAATAGCATGCGAAATTTTAATGCCCACTGAGGATTGGGCCGTCAATAATTCCCTGTTTAATATAGGATGTGCCGACGGCAGGAGGCGCACTTGTGCCCTTTAGGGTATCATTCGCGAGCGATGCGATTTACTGCACGACCTTGAGCGCCTGCTTTTGGTCGGCACATCCCATGCAAGGTGTTAATTTCAGAAAGGCATTTTCAGCCAAATACTGAGAAAATCAAGTGATCCTGTTGAATTACAAGACTGAAAAGATAACGCCGATTTTTGAATCGGCGTTATTTGAACGAAAAAGACAAACACCCTGCCCTGGTTTAATAGCGCCGTCCATATCTGTCGTATTGATCATTCCGGCTCAGAGCCGAGATCCGGCCGGAAACCTGATTCAGTTTCTTCTTTAAAATAGTGCGTTCGGGGCGGGTCAACACGCCGTCGCGTTTAAACCGGCTCTCAAGTCTGGCGATTTTCTGCTGCTGTTTCCTGAGGTTTTTTACTTCTCTCGGGGAAAGCTGTCCGCGACGAATGCCTTTCTCGATCTGCCGCTGATGCTGCTGCTGATGCCCATCAATCCAATCACCATGCCTGCCGTAATGGCGATAATCAGAAGCGTAATGCCCCCTGAAATCGGCCTGTGCAAATGATGCAAACAATAAACCCGCAAATAAACCGATAACTCTTAAACTTTTCATGGCAAACCTCCATCGTTAGGGTTGACTGCAGATTAAAAGGCAAGGCATGAATGCAAACTGAACAGTACAGGAAGTGATAAAATTATTGCATGACGATTATCCTTCCCTCCGCACAACGCAAAATATACACGGTTACTCAACTCAACCGTGAAACCAGCCTGCTGCTCGGCGAGCATTTCCTGGCTATCCTGGTCGAAGGTGAAATATCCAACTTAAGCACACCGGCTTCCGGACATATTTATTTTTCCTTGAAAGATGCCAATGCCCAGATCCGTTGCGCCATGTTTAAGAACATGCGGCGCAGATTCGGGTTCAGACCAGAAAACGGCAAGCAAGTCATCGTCAAGGCGCAAGTCAGCCTTTATGAGCCCAGAGGCGATTATCAACTGATCGTCGAACAGATCGAGGAAGCCGGCGACGGTGCCTTGCGCAGAGCTTTTGATGCCTTGAAGCTCAAGTTGTCGATGGAAGGCCTGTTCGATGCCGCCAATAAGCTGAGCCTGCCGACCCTGCCGAATACCATCGGCGTAATCACCTCCCCGACAGGAGCCGCCATCCGGGACATACTGACTGTCCTGCGCAGGCGTTTCGCGGCAGTACCGGTCATCGTTTATCCGGTGGCCGTGCAGGGAGACAATGCCAGACATGAAATTGCCAGAGCCATAGACACCGCCAACAAACAAGCCCTGTGCGATGTGCTTATTCTTAGCCGGGGCGGCGGATCGCTGGAAGACTTGTGGGCTTTCAACGAGGAAATCGTGGCGCGCGCCATTTTTGCCAGCGACATCCCGATCATCACGGGCGTAGGCCATGAAACCGATTTTACCATTGCCGATTTCGTCGCCGACCTGCGCGCGCCAACGCCATCGGCCGCCGCCGAGCACGCCGTTCCCGATCAACAAACCTGGCTGACGCAATTCGTTTATTTGGAATCCCGGCTGCACCAGCTGCTGCAACGCAAACTAAACCAGTCCCGACAGTCACTGGATTGGCTGCTCAAGCGGCTGCAACAACAACACCCGGGGCAGAAACTGACAAGAAACATGCAGCGCATGGATGAACTCGAATCGCGGCTTCATCAAGCCATGCACGTCAGACTGCGCCAGCATGCCCAGCTGCTGGAAGCCAAAACGGCCAAACTATGGCAACACATCCCCAGCGTTGCGATCAACAGCCATAAGCAGCGCCAACGTTACCTGAGCGAACGCCTGAACAGTGCCATCCGCCACCGCCTGGAGCAACTGAACCAGCGCCTGTTAAACGCCAGCCAGACGCTCAATGCCGTCAGTCCACTGGCAACACTGAACCGCGGTTATTCAATAACCAGTCATTTGCCGTCCGGAAAAATCATCACATCCACCGAGCAACTGAAAGCCGGCGATATCGTTCAGACCCGCCTTGCGCAAGGCCAAATCACAAGCCAAATCAAGACCATTGAATAGAATGGAGTGGAAATATCCTGACTATACCTGATGCGAATCATTTTATTTTTGTTGCGATAAACCCAAAACAACTATAAAGTTGCGCGATTTTATCGCGTGTCGGGTCACACAAGACACATAACCTGAATTGGGTTGTTGATACTATTATGCGAATACTGATTCTTGGCGCCGGCATGACCGGCGCCTCAGTCGCCGAGGCATTGGCGAGTGAAGAAAACGATATTGTTGTCATTGATTATAAAGCGCATCTGCTGGATGCTTTAAAAGAACGTTTCGATATTGCCACGGTTGTGGGCAATGCCGCGCATCCCAGCGTTCTGGAGCAGGCCGGGGTACACAATACCGACATGGTTATTGCCGTAACCGATCGCGATGAGACCAATATGCTGGCTTGTACGATCATCAACAAGCTCTATAGCCGCCCGAAAACGATCGCCCGCATCCGCGCCATCGATTATCTGCAAAATCCTAAACTGTTCGCTCCCGGCGGCATTCCTGTCGATATCGTGATCAGCCCCGAACAAATCGTCATGGAATCGATACGCAACCTGATTGAACTGCCGGGTGTTCTACAAATTACCGATTTCGCCGATGGCCTGGTGCGGCTGTTTTCAGTGAAAGTGGGCGCGGACGGCTTTTTAACCGGTAAAAAAATCAAGGAATTAAAAAAACGCCTGTCCGGCGGCAAAATTCGTATAGCGGCCATTTTCCGGCAAGGGCGGCCTTTGGTTGCCAACGGCGAAGCCTTTATCGCCACAGGCGATGAGGTGTTTATCGTGGCTCCGCGCAAGGAAGTGCAGCAGGTATTGAAAGAGCTTCGTAAACTGGAAGCGCCATTAAAGCGCATTATCATCGCCGGCGGCGGTCATATCGGCAAGCGCCTGGCGCTAGCGCTGGAAAAAGACCATCAAGTCAAAATAATCGAGCGGAATCCGGATCGTGCCCAGAAAATCGCCAATGATCTTGATCATACCGTAGTGCTGCAGGGCGATTGCACCGATGAATCCTTGCTGCTTGATGAGTCCGTCGATAAAACCGATCTATTCTGCGCGGTGACCGATCATGACGGCGAAAACATCATCTCGGCTTCCCTGGCCAAGCAATTAGGCGTACGCAAAGCAATATGCCTGCTTAACAATCGGTCTTACACAAAGTTATTGCCCGGCACGGGCATCGATGTGTCTGTCCTGCCCAACTTTGAAACGCTGGGCAGCATTTTAAAATACGTCAGGCGCGGCGACGTGGCGCGCGTCAGTTCCTTATGCGGAGGCACGGCCGAAGCGATCGAGGCCATTGCCCACATGGGTAATGGCCAGAATTCGGTGGTAGGACTGCAAGTGGACGCGATTCAATGGCCGGAAGGCATCGTGCTAGGGGCTTTGATTCGCAACCGCCAGGTTATTTCAATACACCACGATACGATCTTCGAGGAAGGCGATCATGTCGTCATGTTTGCACTGGATAAAAAACTGGTCACCTATATCGAGCAGAAATTCCAACCGCTCAACAAGTAGTTTTCCCAACAATGCCCTCTCTCATCATTGTGCAGGATTCTTGCTTCACCGCCGCTATACGACTTGTTATATTTCGAGTGCTATGGCATTCATCGCGGCCGCTACTTTAAACATATACACAATTTAAGCGTTTCCATGAATGTCATTTTCACTACCATCCATATTTTTGGCCTGATCACGATTGGCTTCAGCGCCTTGATGGCTACCTGCCTGATGACATCTTTTATCAGCCATGACGGCGCCATTATCGCTTTCTTTGAAGGCACAGGAATTACTTTACTGCTGGGCGCTTTAATGTTTTTTCCAACATTGCGCACACCTAAAAAAGTATCGCGGCAAACGAGTTTTCTGCTGGTGTCCATGACGTGGTCGCTGATTCCGGTATTTTGCACGTTGCCGCTGATAATCTATATGCCGGAAATCAGCTATATCGATGCGTATTTCGAGGCTGTCTCAGGCCTGACCACGACCGGAGCGACCACATTGACCGGACTGGATGATTTACCGATGTCGATTAATCTCTGGCGCCACGAATTGAATTGGGTCGGCGGCATGGGCATCATCATTCTGGCGGTAGCCATTTTACCGATCCTCGGTATCGGCGGCATGCAGCTATACAAGGCCGAAGCGCCCGGCGCGGTCAAGGAGTCCGAGCTGCCGCCACGCATCGCGCAGACGGCTAAAGCGCTGTGGCTGGTATACGCAGGCTTCACATTAACCTGCATCATCGCCTTGAAATTGGCCGGCATGACCTGGTTTGATTCTGTCTGTCATGCGTTTTCCGCTATGAGTTTGGGTGGATTTTCAACGCACGATGCCAGTATCGGTTTTTTCGATTCGCCCGCCATTGAAATGGTGCTGACCAGCTTCCAGTTACTGGCGGCCATTAATTTCGCGACCCATTATATCGCCATCCGAAAACAGACCTTGAAACCTTATGCCAAGGATATGGAAGCGAGAAGCTTTCTGGCGCTGGTACTGGGAAGTTGTCTCGTAGCAGCTACGGTATTGTGGCACGCCGATACTTATCCTGACTTTCTCACGGCGTTACGCCATGCCGCTTTCAACATGGTCACCATCGCTACCTCTAGCGGATATTCCAGCCAGGATTTCAATCAGTGGCCAATTTTCGTGTCAATGTCGATGCTATTCCTGAGCTGTATTTCCGCTTCTTCCGGTTCCACCGGCGGCGGCATTCGCATGATCCGCACGATTATTCTAGTGAAACAATCACGTCTTGAGCTCTATAAATTCATCCATCCTTTTTCAATTAAACCGTTGAAAATAGGCACCAATATCATCAGTCATAATATTGTCGCGTCCGTGACAGGCTTTATTTTTCTGTATTTTATTATTATCGTTATTATGGTGTTCATGATGCTACTGAGCGGCATGGACTTCCTTACCGCGTTCACGGCCGTCATCGCCAGCTTTAACAACACGGGCCCCGGTCTCAATCAAGTCGGCCCCGCCGCCAATTATGCCGGCCTGAACGATTTCCAGACTGGCGTTTGCATCATTGCCATGCTGCTGGGCCGCGTGCAGATTTTCTCGATGATCATCCTGTTTGTGCCTGAATTCTGGAAAAAATAAGGCGGTCACTGCCTCTATCGTTCTAGCCGACGGTTTTGATCAAGGGCCATTTCCGCAGCACTTTATAGATCACACCCTCCGACGTGCCGCAGGATTCCATCAGGCAAAAGGAATCAGCGCGCCAAATGATGGGAGCGAACTCCTGCACGATAGCACGCGCCTGTCTGGCCAAGGTTATATGCGGCGAGTAAGGCCTCGTATCGGTTTCCAAGCCGCAGTCCGCCGCCGCTTGATCCAGCGCGTCCGCCAGGTCCACCACCTCATGCCCAAATTGCCGGCAGGTCAGGCATAAAATCCTGGGCCTGCTCCAATAGCTCAGCTGATCAAAGGTCAACACGAAAGGCTCGGCCGAAATATCGGCGACGCGCTCCTTGATCATGGCTTCAGTCGCCTCATCGACATTGCCTAGAAATACCAGCGTGACGTGCAGATTTTGCCCAGATACCCATTTCATCCTTTTAGCTTCCATGGATGTCTGCAAGCGCATGAGGCCCTGCCTGGTTTCATCGTCCGGCCATAAAGCAAAAAACAATTTTTTCATTATTCATCTCTGTTAAATCATGCCGAGGTTCTTTGTATAAATATTCGGCTCCCCCGTCAAGCAAAGCACACTGCCACCGGCTTGCAACGCTCTAAAACGACAAAAGCCGCATCCCACTGGCGCAGGATGCGGCTTTTTGTTTGCAGTAAGTAAATGCCTGAACTTACAGTTTAGCCAATACGGAGGCCACCGTTTCGCCCATCGCGGATGGAGTCGGACAAATCGTCACGCCCAATTCCTTCAACATCGCGACTTTTTCGGCCGCGCTTTCGCCTATGGATGAAATGATCGCGCCGGCATGCCCCATGCGACGGCCTTCCGGCGCGGTTAAACCGGCGATATAAGCCACGACCGGCTTGCTCATGTGTTCTTTGGCGAACAGACCAGCCTCCACTTCCTGCGGACCGCCGATCTCGCCAATCATGACCACGACTTTGGTTTCCGGATCCTGTTCAAATCGCTCCAGAATATCGCGGTGTGAGCTGCCGTTGATCGGATCGCCGCCGATACCGACCGAGGTGGAAACGCCTATGCCCAAGCGTTTCATCTGGTCGGCGGCTTCATAACCCAGAGTACCCGAACGGCCGACGATACCGACGTTGCCCTTCATATAGATGTGTCCAGGCATAATACCGAGCATGGCGCGCCCCGGGCTGATCGTGCCGGCGCAGTTAGGGCCGGTCAGCACCATTCTTTCTTCTTTCGGGAAGCGGCGCAGAAAGTTTTTCACTTTCATCATGTCCTGTGTAGGAATGCCGTCGGTAATGGCCACGCAATATTTAATGCCGGCATCGGCCGCTTCCATGATTGAATCAGCCGCGAAAGCGGGCGGAACGAAGATAATACTGGCCTCGGCACCGGCTTTCTGCACGGACTCCTTGACCGTATTGAAGACAGGCAGCCCCAGATGCGTCTGACCGCCCTTGCCCGGCGTGATGCCGCCGACGACATTGGACCCGTAATTAATCATATCCTGGGCATGGAAGGAACCGATTTTGCCGGTAAAGCCCTGAACAATAATGCGTGTGTTTTCGTTGATTAAAATAGCCATTTATAGTTTCCCCTAGCCTGCTTTTGCGACAGCTTCATTACGCGCCTGAACCGCTTTTTCAGCAGCTTCTGCCAATGTTTCTGCCGTAATGATAGGCAAACCACTCTCAGCAATAATTCTACAGCCCTCTTCCACGTTCGTACCGGATAAACGCACGATCAACGGAATTTTCATGTCGATTTTCTTGACCGCCTCGACCACGCCTTCGGCGATCCAGTCGCAACGGTTGATACCGGCGAAAATGTTGACCAGCATCGCTTTGACGTTTTCATCGGCCAGTACCAGCCGGAAGGCTTTTTCGGTACGCTCGGCCGAGGCGCCGCCGCCGACATCCAGGAAATTGGCAGGCTCGCCGCCGGCCAGTTTGATCATGTCCATCGTCGCCATGGCCAGACCGGCGCCGTTGATCATGCAGCCGATATCGCCGTCCAGGCCGACATAGCTCAAGCCACGGTCCGCCGCGGCCATCTCGCGCGCATCTTCCTGCGTCTTGTCGCGCAACTCGGCCACCTTGGGCTGACGGAACAGGGCGTTGTCGTCAAAGCCCATTTTCGCATCCAGCGCCAGCAGCTCGCCGCTGCCGGTAATAACCAGCGGGTTGATTTCCAGCATGTTGGCATCCAGGTCACGCAAGGCACGGTAGCAGCCTTTAATGGTTTTGACGGCATGACTCAGCATGGCCGCATCCATGCCCAAGGCAAACGCCATTTCACGCGCCTGATAATCCTGCAGCCCTACCGCGGGCTCAATATAGATTTTGGTAATGGCTTCAGGATTGGTTTCGGCCAGTTCCTCGATCTCCATACCGCCCTGCGAGGAGCCGACCATGACGATACGTTCCGAGCCGCGGTCAACCAAAAAACAGAAATACAGTTCTTTGGCGATATCGGTTCCGGCTTCGACATACAGCCTTGAGCAGACTTTACCGGCCGGTCCCGTCTGGTGCGTGACCAGTCTTTTGCCTAACAGCGCTTCCGCGGCCGCCTCAACTTCTCTATCGCTTTTACAGATTTTAATGCCGCCGGCTTTACCACGAGCTCCCGAATGAATCTGTGCCTTGACAGCCCAAACATTGCCCCCGATTTCCCTGGAACGTTGCACGGCATCCTCAGGACTGTAAGCCATCCCACCTTCAGCGATTTTAACCCCGTAACCGCTTAAAATTTCTTTCGCTTGATACTCATGAATATCCACAGCATCTCTCTCTTTAATATTTGAAAATTACCAGCACAGGCCGTAAATCAAGTACGGCTTGTCTCTGTTGTTAGTTATTTTTGCTTTTCGCGGCAATGGCTTCGGCCGCCCTGACCACATTGTTCGCCATTCTTTCCGAAGCGGCGTCGATCAGGCGACCGTCCAGTGCCGCCGCGCCTTTGCCCTGTGCGGCCGCTTCTTTTAGCGCGGCTAATATGCGTTGCGCTTTCTCGACTTCAGCCGCGGGCGGTGTAAATACATCATTGGCCAATTCCACCTGAGACGGATGAATCGCCCATTTGCCCTCGCAGCCTAGCGCGGCCGCCCGTCTTGCAGCCTGCTTATAGCCGTCGGGATCCTTGATATCGCCGAACGGCCCGTCAATAGGCCGCAGGCCGAATGCGCGGCAGGCGACGGTCATGCGGCTGATCGCGGCATGCCATTGATCGCCCGGATAATCAGGATTCAGCCCGCCGATGTTGGTGGTTCTGGCGCGATTACTGGCCGCATAGTCGGCCACGCCGAAATGCAGGGCCTCCAGACGGCCGGTCGCGCCGTTGCGCGCGATATCTTCGACATTGGCCATGCCCAGCGCCGTTTCAATCAGCGCTTCGATGCCGATTTTATTTTTCAGCCCCTGCTGCATTTCCAACTGATTGAGCATTGCCTCAACCATATAGACATCGGCATAAACGCCGACTTTCGGAATCAGGATGGTGTCAATTTTGCTGCCGGCCTGTTCGACCAGATCAACCACGTCGCGAACCATGTACTGAGTATCGAGGCCATTGATACGTACTGAAACGGTAACCCCATGCCCTTTCCAATCCAGATCATTGATCGCTTCGATGACATTTTTGCGCGCCTGCAGCTTGTCATCGGGAGCAACCGCATCCTCAAGGTCAAGAAAGATGAAATCCACGCCGCTCTTCATCGCTTTTTCGAACATGCCGGGGTTTGAGCCCGGAACCGCTAATTCACAGCGCTGAACTCGTTGAACTGACGCTTCATATAATGTGTGACTCATTGATACCTTCCAACTTTATTATTAAACTAGGGCCCTGATTTCAGTGCTTAAATGGCCTTCCCCGGCCTAAACCGGACATAAATCAACCCAACATTTTACTTTCAGAGTCGTCAAAGTCAATTTTTAAAGCGCATTTTACCAATCAAATCTTGCTGATTTATAGCGGCTATGTCATGATTGGCCATTTTTCGAGCCTTAAAAGGCTCAACCTTGTTTTATTCAACATCCAACTATTAAATTATAAAGAGGCGATACAATGGCTGGTCGTAACCACCTATATATTCCTGGCCCGACTAACGTGCCAAGTGAAGTTCTGAATGCTATGCATGTCAACATGGAAGATCATCGCTCACCCATCTTCCCCAAGCTGCTGAAGCCTCTTTTACAGGACCTGAAAAAAGTATTTAAAACAGAAACCGGGCAAGCATTTGTTTTTCCGGCCACAGGCACAGCGGGCTGGGAAATCGCCTTAACCAATACCTTAAATCCAGGCGATAAAGTATTGATCTATCGTTTCGGCCAATTCAGCCATTTATGGGCCGAAATGGCAAAACGCCTGGGCTTTGATGTCGAAATCCATCAGGAAGCCTGGGGCAAAGGCATTCCTCTGGATAAACTGGAAGCCCTTTTAAAAGAAGACAGCCAGCACGAAATCAAAGCCGTTCTGGCGACCCACAATGAAACCGCAACCGGCGTTACCAGCGACATCGGCGGCGTCCGCAAAGCCATGAACGCCGCCAACCACCCGGCACTGCTATTCGTTGACGGCGTCAGCTCGATTGCCAGCCTGGATTTCCGCATGGATGAATGGGGCGTTGACGGCGCCATCAGCGGCTCGCAAAAAGGCTTTATGCTGCCGGCCGGCGGTGCTTTCGTGGCTTTCAGCCAAAAAGCCCTGCAAGCCTGTGAAACATCCACTTATCCACGCTGCTTCCTGGACCTGAAAGACCAGATGTCGGCGAATAAAGACGGCTATACTCCCTACACCCCTTCACTGCCGATTTTATACGGTTTGCGCAAAGCGCTGGACCTGTTATTCGAGGAAGGACTGGAAAATGTGTATGCGCGCCACCACCGCCTGGCTGAAGGCACACGTAAAGCCGTTGAGGCATGGGGGTTGAAATTATGCGCGCAACCCGGTTTCGAATCCGACACCGTTTCCGCGATCGTCGTGCCGGAAGGCAAGGATGCCCGCGATGTGATCAGCACGGCATTCAACAAGTACAATATCTCACTGGGCGCGGGCCTGTCTGAAGTAGCCGGCAAAGTCTTCCGTATCGGCCATGTCGGCGATATGAATGATGTCTCCATGCTGGGCGCGATCGCCGGCGTTGAAATGGCGATGCTCGATAACGGCTTCGATATCAAGCCCGGCTCAGGCGTTGCCGCGGCGATTGAATATTACCGGTCCACGGCAAAATAACGCGACGGTTTAAGGAACGAGAATGAAATAAGACCCGCGAAGGATTCCTGTTCATGTTTAAGGCGCGCAAACAGACGCATGGCAAGCTGTGTAACTGTTTGCGCAGCGCCGGAAATGGACGGAAAGGCAACGGTTGCGGGAGTTATAAAATTCACGTTCCTAATCAGCAGGAAACCCAAACAAAGGCATCCCGTTAATAACGGCGATGCCTTTGTGCTTTATAGCGTTATATTTTCAAATCGAAAACAATCCCTATAAGTTGCTTACCTGGAGGATATTAATGAGCAAACCCAAAGTCTTCATCACGCGCAAGTGGCCCGAGTCCGTTGAAGCCAAGCTGAAAGAGCTTTATGACGTTACCTTAAACGAATACGACCGTCCGCTGTCCGCCGCTCATTTCAGAGACGCGCTGCAACACTACGATGCCGTATGCCCGACCGTTTGCGATTCATTCCCCGCGGAGGTCATCAATGTCCCGAACAAGCGCTGCAAAATCCTGGGCAATTTCGGCGTCGGCTTCAACCATATCGATATCAATGCCGCAAAAGAACAGGGACTGGTCGTCACCAACACCCCGGGCGTGTTAACCGAAAGCACCGCCGATATCGCCATGACCCTGTTATTGATGTCGGCGCGGCGCGGCGCCGAAGGCGACCGCCTGGTCCGGGCCCGGCAATGGACCGGCTGGTGCCCGACGCATATGATGAGTTCCGATGTCACGGGCGCCGCATTAGGCCTGATCGGATTTGGCCGCATTGCCCAGGCCATGGCACGAAAAGCTCATCATGGCTTCAACATGAAAATCTATTACTTCAGTCCCCGAGCCGCGGATCAGCATGTCGTTGACGATCTGGACGCGACGCGCTGTGAAACACTTGAAGAGCTTATGCAGGTTTCCGACTACGTTTCACTGCACTGTCCAGGCGGTGCAGAAACGCATCATTTAATCAATGAACAGCGGCTCAGCCAGATGAAGCCGACAGCGCATTTGATCAATACCGCACGCGGCGACGTCGTCGACAGCAATGCCTTGATCAAGGCATTGAAAGAAAAAAGAATAGCCGGCGCTGGCCTCGATGTCTACGAAGGCGAACCTAATATTGACGAAGGCTTTCTGTCGCTGGAGAATGTTTCGCTGTTACCGCATTTAGGCAGTGCTACGATTGCCACGCGTACGGCGATGGGTGAAAAAGTACTGGAAAATCTGGCGGCCTTTTTCGCCGGCCAGGAACCGCCCGACCGGGTGGCTTGATTAAAAAAGGGCGGTATAGCCGCCCTTTTTTATTGTCGACGGAAAGAGGCTCAGAACAAATGCCTGACCGAATCCCTCTCTTCTTTTAATTCGGCTTCGGTTGCCCGCATTCTCTGCATGCTGAACTCGTTGATCTCGAGCCCCTTGACGATATTGATCTGCCCATCGACGACGGTCACGGGATAAGAATAAACCAGACCCTGCTCAATGCCGTAACTGCCATCCGACGGTATCGCCATGCTGACCCAGTCCCCTTCCTTGGTACCCAGCGCCCAGTTGTTCATCTGATTGATCGCGGCATTGGCCGCCGATGCCGCGCTGGATTGCCCTCTTGCCTTAATAATGGCGGCGCCGCGCTGCTGCACGGTCGGTATAAATTCTTTTACAAACCAGTCATGCTCAACCAGTGACAAGGCATCCTGCCCCTTGACCTTGGCATGATGCAGGTCGGGATACTGCGTGATGGAATGATTACCCCAGATAATCATGTTTTTCACATCGGACGGCAGCACGCCGCATTTTTCGGCTAATTGGCTAAGTGCCCGATTGTGATCCAACCGGGTCATGGCGGAAAAATTCTCCGGCTTCAAATCCGGCGCGTTCTTTAGAGCAATCAAGGCATTGGTATTGGCCGGATTGCCTGTCACCAGTATTTTTATATTCCGGTTGGCCACTTCATTCAAGGCCTTGCCTTGCACCGCAAAAATTTCCGCGTTAACCTCCAGCAAGTCCTTGCGCTCCATGCCCGGCCCACGCGGACGCGCGCCAACCAAAAAAGCATAATCGACATCCCGGAACGCTACTTTGGGGTCGGCGGTGATTTCTATACGATGCAGCAGCGGATAGGCGCAATCCTTCAATTCCATCACCACACCCTGTAAAGCCTCCATGGCTTGGGGAATTTCCAGTAAATGCAAGACGATCGGCTGTTCGGGACCGAGCAACGAACCCGCCGCCAAGCGAAATAGCAATGAATAACTGATTTGTCCTGCCGCACCAGTAACCGCGATATGAACGGGTGTTTTCATCTGTTTTTTCCTAATTTCTATAATGTTTTCGGAACCCATGCACAAGTTCCAAACGATCGGAAATCATATAGCATCCAACTTTACTTATATTCCCGACACCACACATCTGTGTAATACCCATATCATCCATACTACATGACTACAGCATAATATTGATTAAATGATAACGAAAAGCCCACGCTCCACGCAACCTTATAAGCCCTTGCCCGGCAAATCATCCCCAACGACGAGCACAGCCTCCCTACACCGCATAAAGTAATGCTTAAATGGAGCACTTAAGACTTTATCGAGTATAATGCCGCGGTTTACGAATCGTATTAACGGGTAATTTTCCAAACCACTCTTAGGTAAGTTAATGAAAAAACTGCTATTCCAATTCGATACAGACGCTCACCCCTCCGTTTTCGATACTGTTGTAGGCTATGATGGCGGCGCGGATCATGTGATCGGGTACGGAGGACTGACACCTGACAACATCACTTCCCTGGTGGAAGGCACTATTTTCACACGCGCACCTAAGGAAAAGAAAAACACCGCCATTTTCATCGGCGGCAGCGACATGGTCGCCGGCCAGGAATTATTTACCGCCGTACAAAAACATTTCTTCCCCGGCTTTCAGGTCTCCATCATGCTAGACAGCAACGGCAGCAACACGACCGCCGCGGCAGGCGTGGCCAAACTGGCAACCAGCGGCACCATCGCCGGCAAAAAAGCCGTGGTATTGGCCGGCACAGGCCCGGTGGGCCAGCGCGCGGCTGTCATGCTGGCGCAGGAAGGCGCCGAAGTCTCGCTGACTTCCCGCTCGCTGGAGCGTGCCGTCCAGGCCTGCAATGCCATGAAAGCGCGCTTCGGCGTTGACTTGACGCCCGTTGAAGCAGCCGATAACGAAGCCAGGGCCAAAGCCATCGAATACGCGAACATTGTTTTTGCGACCGGTGCCGCTGGCGTCGAACTGCTCACAGTGGACCAGTGGCAGGACAACCCCCATATCGAAATGATGGCCGATGCCAATGCGACGCCACCGATCGGCATCGGCGGCACCGACATGATGGATAAAGGCATCGAACGCCACGGCAAGGTCATCTGGGGGGCCATCGGTTTCGGCACGTTGAAGCTGGCTTTACACCGCGCCTGCATTACTAAACTGTTCGAAGATAACAGACAGGTTTTTGATGCCGAAAACATCTTTGCTCTCGCGATGGAAATGGCCTGATCGCCTTATCGAAAAATATGAGCAATTTTGTCAATCCCGCTTCAATCGATGCCATGAGAAAAGATGCGCTCAGCATTTTTCAAGCCGGCATTGAGGCTGCCGACCCTTACCTGGCCGTCAAGCGCTGTCTTACTGTTGCCGATCATCATATCGAAATCCGGTTAAATTTAAATGACAGCAATCAGAAACGCCTGGGCAGATGGACAAAAGTCCATTTGATCGCCTTCGGCAAGGCCGCCTGCGCCATGGCCCGGGCCGCGCAGGAAATTATTCCGGCGCCGCTGCTGGCGGGCCGAGGCATTGCCGTGACCAACCACGAAAACGAAGCGACCGTCGATCATTTTAAAGTAATCGGCGCATCGCATCCGCTGCCCGATGCGGCCGGTCTCGAAGGCGCGCGCCTGATTGCCGATCAGGCAGGCAACGCGCAAAAGGATGAACTGGTACTGGTACTGGTCAGCGGCGGCGGTTCGGCGCTGATCCCCTACCCGGCCTCCTCGATTACACTGGAGGATAAAATTGCCACGACGGACCTGTTACTGGCCTGCGGTGCCAACATCAACCAGATCAACTGCGTGCGCAAGCATTTATCCCTGATCAAGGGCGGCGGCCTGGCTAAAATGGCGGCGCCGGCCGATCTGCACGCGCTGGTTTTATCCGACGTTCTGGGAGATGATCTGAGCGCCATCGCCAGCGGGCCTACCGTGCCCGACGCGACGACATTCGCCGATGCCATCGATGTCTTCAAATCCAAAGGCGTCTGGGACAAGGTACCCGCCAATGTTCAACGGCATCTGGAACAGGGCCGGCGGGGCCTTGTGCCCGAGACGCCGAAACCGGGCGACAAAATATTTAACAATACCGGCCACACGCTGATCGGCAGCAATGCCATCAGCGTCGGCGCCATTATGAAAGCATCCGAAGCCCTCGGTTATCAACCAACACTGTACAGCGATCATCTCTGCGGCGAGGCCAGGGACGAAGCTGAAAAATGGGTCATCCATGCCAAACGGCTCATCGCTAACGGCATCGACAAACCGGTTGCCCTATTAGCGGGCGGTGAAACCACGGTCACCTTGAAAGGCAACGGACGCGGCGGCCGTAATCAGGAGATGGGGCTGGCCTTCGCCTGTGCCGCCGAACAACACGGTTTAACCGGCAACTGGGTCTTCCTGAGCGGCGGAACCGACGGCCGTGACGGTCCGACCGACGCAGCCGGCGGCCTGGTCGACCCGGGCTCGATCCGGCGCATGAAGGACAGCAGCATCGACCCTGCCGCGCTGCTGGATAATAATGATGCCTATAACGCCTTAAATACCGCCGGCGACTTACTTGATACGGGCGCAACCGGGACCAATGTAGCCGACTTGCAGGTACTGCTGATCCATCCATAATTTTGCATACAATAGAACTCTATATCGGGAGACATAAATGTTTAAAAAATCCATGACAATCGCCGGCTTTGATGATGAATTATTCCAGGCGATGGAAGAAGAGCGTCGCCGTCAGGAAGATCACATCGAACTGATTGCCTCCGAAAACTACACCAGTCCGCGTGTAATGGAAGCGCAAGGTTCCCAGTTGACCAACAAGTATGCCGAAGGCTATCCCGGCAAGCGTTATTACGGCGGCTGTGAATTTGTCGACAAGGCCGAGCAACTGGCGATTGACCGTGCCAAGGAACTGTTCGGCGCCGATTACGCCAACGTCCAGCCCCACTCCGGCTCGCAAGCCAACATGGCCGTGTTCATGGCCCTGGTTCAGCCCGGCGATACGATTCTCGGCCTGGCGCTGTCCGACGGCGGCCATTTGACGCACGGCGCCAAACCGAACTTTTCCGGCAAAATCTACAATGCCGTACAGTACCATCTGGATCCGGCCACCGGCCTGATCGATTACGACGAAGTCAGACGTCTGGCGCAGGAACACCGCCCTAAAATGATCGTGGCCGGTTTTTCCGCCTATTCGCGCGTCATGGACTGGGCGCGCTTTCGGGCAATCGCCGATGAAGTCGGGGCTTATCTGTTTGTCGATATCGCTCATGTAGCCGGCCTTATTGCCGCCGACCTGTACCCCAACCCGATGCCTTATGCCGATGTCGTCACCAGCACCACGCATAAAAGCCTGCGTGGCCCCCGCGGCGGCCTCATCCTGTGCAAAAGCAACCCGGACTTGGAAAAAAAGCTCAATTCCAATATCTTCCCCGGTATTCAAGGCGGTCCTTTAATGCATGTCATCGCGGCAAAAGCCGTGGCTTTCAAGGAAGCCATGCAGCCTGAATTCCGCGCTTATCAGCAACAAGTGATCAAAAACGCCAAAGCCATGGCCGAAGTGTTCATGAATCGCGGCTTCGATGTGGTGTCGGGCGGTACCGACAACCACCTGATGCTGGTTTCGCTGATTCCCAAGGGCATTACCGGCAAAGCCGCCGACGCCGCCTTGGGCAGAGCGCATATTACCGTCAATAAAAACGCCGTGCCTAACGATCCAGAATCGCCGTTTGTCACCAGCGGCATTCGCGTCGGCACGCCGGCGCCGACATCGCGAGGCTTCAAGGAGCCGCAAATGATCGAAATCGCCAATTTGATGTGCGACGTCATGGAAAACATGGACGACGAAAACGTCATCGCCGCGGTACGCGAAAAAGTCAGCATTCTGTGCTCTCGTTTTCCTGTTTACAGTGAATAAACCATAAACAGTTCAGGTTTTTACCCAGCCTGCTTCATTGCCAATGAAGCAGGCTTTTTGCGTTTATCGAATTTAAAAAAAATTACATCAGATCGGGAGGTAGTATGTCTGATATTGAAATCGCCCAGAAAGCAAACATGAAGCCCATCATCGGGTTGGTTAAAGAACAATACGGTATCGATGCCGAGCATCTGGATCCTATCGGTCATTACAAAGCGAAAATGTCGCTGGAATACGTCAACAGTCTGAGCGATAAAAAAGATGGCAAGCTGATTCTGGTGACCGCGATCAGCCCGACACCGGCCGGCGAAGGCAAAACCACCACCACGGTGGGCCTCGGCGATGCCCTGAACCGTATCGGCAAAAAAGCCATGATGTGCCTGCGCGAGCCTTCCCTGGGCCCCTGCTTCGGCGTCAAGGGGGGCGCTGCCGGCGGCGGATATTCCCAAGTCGTGCCGATGGAAGACATCAACCTGCATTTTACCGGCGATTTCCATGCCATCGGCGTGGCGCACAATCTGCTGTCTGCCCTGATAGACAACCACATCAATCACGGCAACGAACTGGACATAGATCCCCGGCGCATCCAGTGGAAACGCGTCGTCGACATGAATGACCGCGCCCTGCGCAATATCGTCGTCGGCATGGGCGGCCCGGCCAACGGTTATCTGCGCGAAGACGGCTATGACATCGTCGTCGCTTCCGAAATCATGGCGATTCTGTGCCTGGCGACCAGCCGCGCCGACCTGAAAGAGCGCCTCGGCCGCATCGTGATCGGCTATAAATCCGACAAAGTGACGCCGGTTTACGCCCGCGACCTGAAAGCGCACGGCGCGATGGCGGCCCTGCTGAAGGATGCGATCAAACCGAACCTCGTGCAGACGCTGGAAAACAACATCGCGATCATTCACGGCGGCCCGTTCGCCAATATCGCGCACGGCTGCAACACGGTCACGGCCACCAAAACCGCCCTGAAACTGGCCGACTATGTAGTCACCGAAGCCGGCTTCGGCGCCGACCTGGGCGCTGAAAAATTCATCGACATCAAATGCCGCATGTCCGGCCTGAAGCCGTCGGCCGTCGTATTGGTCGCGACCGTCAGGGCGCTGAAATTCCATGGCGGCGTCGCCAGGGAAGAGTTGAATGTCGAAAACCTGGCGGCCCTGGAAAAAGGCTTTGAAAATCTGGAACGCCACCTGAGCAATATCAACAACCATTACGGCCTGCCCTGCGTGGTCTGCATCAACCATTTCACCTTCGATACCGATGCCGAAATCGCGTTGCTGAAAGCCAAATGCGAAGCCCTGGGCGCCAAATGCGTCGTTTCCAGGCACTGGGCCGAAGGCGGCGCCGGCGCCGAGGAACTGGCCCGGGAAGTCATCAACATCGTGGACAGCCGCGAACCCGGATTCAGCTATGTTTATGACGAAAACCTGAGCCTGTGGGAAAAAATCGAAACCATCGCCACCAAGCTGTACGGCGCGGCCGGCATTACGGCCAATGCCAAAGTCAAGGCGCAATTGGCGGCCTGGGAAGCCGACTACGGCAAATTCCCGATCTGCATGGCGAAGACGCAGATGTCGTTCTCGACCAATCCGAATGCCAAAGGCGCGCCTGTCGGCCATACGGTGGAAATCCGCGACGTCAGGCTGGCCAACGGCGCCGGTTTCATCGTCGCCATCGCCGGCGACATGATGACCATGCCGGGTTTGCCTAAAGTGCCGGCCGCGGAACGCATCGACATTGACGATGACGGTAAAATTACCGGCTTGTTTTAGCCTTAGCCGGCCCCATTAGCCTGAAAAAAAAGCCTCTGACGGGTTAACCGTCAGAGGCTTTTTTATTTGTACCAGAGCCTGTAGGGCGGGTTAGACGCGCTAATCACCGAATCTTCCGCCAGCAGCCACCCTCTGCGCGTCGTAACCCGCCTTTCGGAAACCCCGCTTATTCCATGCCCATGCCTGAACTTCCACCGGAGCCGCCCATTCTCGAAGACAGCTTCCTAAACGAACGTGAATCCTCAAAAAAGGCGGGTTACGGCGGGGAAATTCAGTGGCAAATTTCAACATGGAGGGCTTGCGCGTCTAACCCGCCCTACGCTATAGAATTAACCGGCATAATAGGCGTTGAGTCCTTGCATAACCGCCTCTTTATCGATATCCGCACCCATGTTGATCATGGCATCGGCAAAGCGGCCGACGATGTCGCCAATCGCCTCAACGGTCAATTGATTCAGGATGCCGATGCGTATTTGCACAGGCTCCGACAAGGTAGTCCAGATGGCAAAGCCTTCGGCACGACACTTAGCAACCAGCTCTTTTTCCTTACCCGCCAGGCTGCCGGGCAAGTTCAAGACGACCAGGCTGGTCATATTAGACGTGACTTCGCAGCCCATGGCCTGAACGGCTTGTTTCAGCGCGGCCTCATGGTAGGCATAATCGAGTGCCTTTTGCTTCACCGTGTGTGTCAGCAGGATGCGCAAGGCTTCATGGAAAGCCGCCACGGCATAAGACGAATGCGTGCGATGATAGGCCGCCGCTGCATCCTGACCATCAATGATGCCCCAGTGGCGCGCTTCCAGAATAGGATGGTGCACATAGGTATAGCAGCCGCGTCTGGCTAAAAGATTGATCGCTTCATCGCGGAAACTGACCGGCGCATAAGTCAACGGCAGGCTCAACACGCCTTTCTGCGGACAAGACGCCCAGGCGACGATAGCCGGATAGTCATCGATGCTGAAATCGGCGACACCCAGGCTGGATACCGCATCGACAATGCCCATGACGCCGTGTCTGGCGCAGGCATCGTTAAAACCTTTCAGGTCATTGACGCGGCCGCTGCCGGTTTCCCAGTGCGCCATAAAGGCCCACATCGGTTTGTGTTTAGCCAATTCCGCCTCGACCGTTTCGCCGCTCACGGATTGCCCATGCGGCACATTGACAATCGTCACATTGGCCGGTTTCGGATTCAGGGGATCAGCCGCCAAATCCTGGACGCTGGAAGCCTTCATGCGAATCGCCTGCCCGTCGATGCCGCTGAAAGTACCGTTAATGAATGCAACGACTTTATCACCGGGAAGAATCAGGCTGAATACACAATCCAGACCGCTGAAACCGGTACCGGCAACACCGTAGGTATAGGTATTTTTTGTGCCCCATGCTTCGCGCAGCATTTGCTTGGCTTCAATCATGCCTCTCACCACATCGGCCTGCATGTGATCGGCAACGCCGGTTTTGCACAGGCGATCGAGTACTCTGGGATCTGTATTACCAGGACCTGGGCCCGCGGCTAAAGTATTGGGGATTTCCAAAGCTGGAAAAATAGTCATTAAAAAAACTCCTATATAATTACTGAATAACGAGAGAATAGAGACAGAACCAATCCAACGTGCCTATCACTCAAGCACCAGCCTTACAATTCAAAAAGCCGGCTATCATACCAAAAACAGATCGTGCGGTCTTGCAAAAACCCGCCAATTACCTGTTTATGAACCAAAAACGGCTTATCCACAAGCGCTTCCGCCTTACTGCACCAGACTCAACAAAATGCCGGCCGCGACCGCCGAGCCGATGACGCCGGCCACGTTCGGGCCCATGGCATGCATGAGCAGGAAGTTGTGCGGATTGCTCTCCAGGCCCAGTTTGTTGGCGACGCGCGCCGCCATCGGCACGGCCGAAACGCCGGCCGCGCCGATCAGCGGGTTGACCAGGGTCTTGCTGAACTTGTTCATCAGCTTGGCCATCAGCACGCCGGCGGCCGTGCCGATCGCGAACGCCGCCGCGCCCAGGGCCAGGATCCCCAGGGTCTCCATCTGCAGAAACGCCTCGGCGCTGAGCTTGGAGCCGACCGATAGCCCCAGGAAAATGGTCACGATGTTGATCAGTTCGTTCTGGGCGGTCTGGCTCAGGCGGTCGACGACGCCGCAGGCGTTCATCAGGTTGCCGAGCGCGAACATGCCGACCAGCGGCGCCGCCGACGGCAGCAGCAGCGCGGTCAGGCCGATCAGCAGCAGCGGGAAGACGATCTTTTCGCTGCGCCCGACCGTGCGCAATTGCTGCATCTCGATGCGGCGCTCGGCTTCCGTGGTCAACGCGCGCATGATCGGCGGCTGGATCAGGGGCACCAGCGCCATGTACGAGTAGGCCGCGACCGCGATCGCGCCGAGCAGTTCCGGGGACAGGCGCGAGGCCACGTAGATCGCGGTCGGCCCGTCGGCGCCGCCGATGATGGCGATGGCGGCCGCGTCCTTCAGCGTGAACTCCAGGCCCGGCACGATGTTCAGCGCCAGGGCGCCGAGCAGGGAGGCGAAAATGCCGAACTGGGCGGCGGCGCCCAGCAGCAGGGTTTTCGGGTTGGCCAGCAGCGGCCCGAAGTCGGTCATGGCGCCGACGCCCATGAAGATCAGCAGCGGGAACAGCCCGGTCTTGATGCCGAAATACAGGTAGTACAGCAGGCCGCCCTCGTCGGCGATGCCGGCCACCGGGATGTTACTGAGAATGGCGCCGAAGCCGATCGGCAGCAGCAGCAGGGGTTCGAAGCCTTTCTTGATGGCCAGGAACAGCAGCAGGAAGCCGACCAGCATCATGAGGGCCTGGCCGCCGGTGATGTTGTACAGGCCGGTGCTGTGCCAGAGTGAAAGCAGATTGTCCATCGGATGTGTCTCGTCTGATAATCAGGAAAGCCCCGTCGGCCGGGCGCTCGCCGCGGGGCGAGGCGGCCGCCGGGGCTGTTATTGTTACAAGCTGATCAGCGTGTCGCCGACGGTGACGGCGGCGCCTTCCTTGATGTGCACGGCGGACACGATGCCGCCGGCTTTCGAGCGCACTTCGGTTTCCATTTTCATCGCTTCCATGATCACCACGACATCGCCCTCGGCGACGGCGCTGCCGGTCTGCACCAGCACTTTCAGGATGGTGCCGGCCATCGGCGCCTCGATCGCCGCGCCGTTGCCGGCCGTGGCCGGGGCGCTGACGGTCGCGGCCGGCTGGACGCTCAGGGCGCCGCCGCCGGGGCCGACCGCGACGTTGTAGTGGCGGCCGTCGACGTTGACGCTGTAGGTTTCCACGGCCGGCGCGGCGCGGGCCGCGACCGGCGCCGGCGGCGCCACGGCCACGCTGCCCGGCGCCGGTTCGAAGGCGGCCGGGTTGCCGCGGTTGACCAGGAATTTCCAGCCGACCTGCGCGAACAGGCCGTTGATCAACGCGTCCTCTTCAATGTGTTCGCTGAGCGTGACGCCCTCGGCGCGGGCTTTCTCCCGGACCTCGGCGATCAGCTTGTCCATTTCCGGTTCCAGCAGGTCGGCCGGCCGGCAGCTGACCGGCTCGGCGCCGTTCAGCACGCGCGCCTGCAGCTCGGCGTTGACCGGCGCCGGGGTGGCGCCGTACTCGCCTTTTAGCACGCCGGCGGTTTCCTTGGTGATGGTCTTGTAGCGCTCGCCATTGAGTACGTTCATGACGGCCTGGGTGCCGACGATCTGCGAGGTCGGCGTCACCAGCGGGATGAAGCCCAGGTCCTCGCGCACGCGCGGGATCTCGGCCAAGACCGCATCGAACTGGTCTTCGGCGCCCTGCTCCTTGAGCTGGCTTTCCATGTTGGTGAGCATGCCGCCCGGCACCTGCGCGACCAGGATGCGGCCGTCGACGCCTTTCAGGCTGCCTTCGAACTGGGCGTATTTCTTGCGCACGGCGCGGAAGTAGGCGGCGATCTCCTCGAGTTTCACCAGGTCCAGGCCCGTGTCGCGCTCGGTGCCCTCGAGGCTGGCGACGATGGTTTCGGTCGGCGTGTGGCCGTAGGTCATGCTCATGGAGGAAATGGCGGTGTCGACGTTGTCGATGCCGGCCTCGGCGGCCTTCAGGATGGCGCCGGTGCTGAGTCCCGTGGTGGCGTGGCACTGCATGTGGATCGGGATGGCGACGCTCGCTTTCAACCGGCTGACCAGCTCGTAGGCGTCATAGGGCTTGAGCAGGCCGGCCATGTCCTTGATGCAGATCGAATGGGCGCCCAGGTCCTCGATTTGTTTGCCCAGGTCGACCCACAGGTCCAGGGTGTGCACGGGGCTGGTCGTGTACGAGATCGTGCCCTGCGCGTGGGCGTCGGTGCGCAGCACGGCCTGGACGGCATGCTCGATGTTGCGCATGTCGTTCATGGCGTCGAAGATGCGGAACACGTCGATGCCGTTGACGGCGCAGCGCTCGACGAAGGTGTCGACCACGTCGTCGGCGTAATGCCGGTAGCCGAGCAGGTTCTGGCCGCGCAGCAGCATCTGCTGGCGGGTGCGGGGCATGGCCGCCTTGAGCTGGCGCAGGCGCTCCCAGGGGTCCTCGCCCAGGTAGCGGATGCAGGCGTCGAAGGTGGCGCCGCCCCAGGTCTCCAGCGACCAGTAGCCGATCCGGTCGAGCTTGTCGCAGATCGGCAGCATGTCGTCGATGCGCAGGCGCGTGGCCAGCAGGGATTGATGGGCGTCGCGCAGGACGACGTCGGTAATGCCTAACGGCTTGTTGTTGTTTTGGGCCATGCTATATAACCTTTTTGGGTTTTGAATCGAAGACCTTGTGGGTCGCTTGATCCGTTGAATAGAAATCGGTGCGCGCCGCCCGTCCCCCACGACGGCGGCTGGCGCGGGCGTTCCGGCGGCGCCGGACGCCGAGCGTTATTTAGGCCGGGTCCGGTATTGATGCACGGCCGCGGCAATCGCGGCGATCACGCCGGCGTCCACGCCCTTCCCGCCGGCCGGCGGCCGGCCCGCGGCCGTGGCCGGCGGCGCGTCCGGGAAATAGCGCTGCACCAGCGCCGACATCAGGTTGATGGCCAGCACCAGCATGGCCAGAAACAGGAAGACGAGGCCCATGCCGACCATCATTAGCTCTATCCCGCTTGTCATCAGTTCTGTCATATTGTGAACCTAAGCTGTATGAAATTATCCGCTCATTATCCATAAAACTCATACGCTAAACAAACTAAGATAACTAAACTGATGTATATTTTCTTCTCCCATCAGCAATACCTTATAACAATCATCAATCATACTTTTCCAAAAAAGCGAATTTTCGTGTAAAGTAACGCTCTCTAGGCTGGCGGTTTTATTCCCTTGTAAAACCTGCCCCAGGTTCGCATTAGTATTTTATTAGAGTCAGTAAAGCATGTTATCACTAGCTAGTATTGGAACCGCTGCCCTGTTTATGATCGCGCTCGGCGTGGTTCTGGCAGTTATTCTGGCTATCGCGAGTAAGAAGTTATTTGTTTATGAAGACCCCCGAATCGATGCCGTGGATGAGATGCTGCCGCAAGCTCAGTGCGGTGCTTGCGGCGTTCCCGGCTGCCGTCCTTTCGCCGAGGCGGTGGTCGCCGGCATCCGAAGCCCCTCCGGCTGCACCGTAAATTCCCCTGAAGCCAACCAATTGATCGCCGATTACATGGGCGTCGACGTAGGCAGCCAGGAAAAGGTCGTCGCCCGCCTGGCTTGCGCCGGCGGCACGCATGTCGCTTATAAGCGCGCCGAATACCAGGGCCTGAAATCCTGCCAGGCGGCCTCAGTGATTGCCGGCGGCGGCAAAGGCTGCAACTGGGGCTGCCTGGGCCTGGGCGATTGCGCCGAGGTCTGCGATTTCGACGCTATATATATGGATGAGCACGGCCTGCCTATCGTCATTGAAGACAAATGCACGGCCTGTAATGACTGCGTCGTTGTCTGTCCCAAGGATTTATTTTCCCTGCAACCGGTCAGCCATCAATTGTTTGTCGCCTGCAAAAGCCTTGATGAAGGCGACGAAGCGCAGCACGAATGCGAAGTCGCCTGTACCGCCTGCGGAAAATGCGTGGTTGACGCGCCTACGGGTCTGATCGAGATCAAAAATAATCTGGCCGTTATTGATTACTCGAAGTATGAGGATTTCGCAGTCGACCGGACGCCCATAGAACGCTGCCCGACCGGCGCCATCGTCTGGATAGACAGCAAATTGGGCACGACCCGCTCCAGCCACGGCAAGGAATCGAAAAAGATTCTGCGCACGGAATCACTGCCCTTGGGCTAACCGACTTTTTTTCACACTAATCTATATATACAGAGCGTCTGAACCGGACAAGCCGGTCATTGCACGCTTTTACTAAGGAAACCTGAAATGGCTTTTTTCGGCAAAAAAGAAACCAAAACGTTTAGATATCCTGGCATACGCATGGCTATGGACGGCAGTGCGGCCGTCATCATGGTCGAGCGCGAATCCAGCGATGCTGCCGGCGCTTACCCGATCACCCCTTCGACCGACATGGGCGAAGGCTGGGCCGTGGAAATGGCCAATGGCTATCTGAATATTTCCGACAGGCCGCTGATTTTTGTCGAGCCTGAAGGCGAGCATGCCGCGGCCGGCGTTACCGCCGGCATGTCGATGTCCGGCCTCAGAGCCACCAACTTCACTTCCTCCCAGGGCGCCGCCTACATGCATGAATCCTTGTATGCGGCGGTAGGCAAACGGCTGCCTTATGTCCTGAACATGGCCTGCCGCGCGATCACGAAATCGTCGCTGAACGTGCACTGCGGCCATGACGACTATCACTGTATCGACGATACCGGCTTTATCCAGATGTTCGCCAAGGACAACCAGGAAGCGGCCGACCTGAACATCATCGGCCGGAAAATCGCCGAGATGGCGCTGAATCCCATCGTCGTGGCGCAGGACGGCTTTTTGACCACGCACCTGATCGAAGCGCTGAACGTACCGGAAAGAGCGCTGATCGAGGAGTACCTGGGCCGCCCTGACGACATCATCAACACGCCGACGCCGGCGCAGCGCATTCTGTACGGACCGACCCGGCGACGCATCCCGGAGCTCTGGACGGTCGACAAACCGATGATGTCGGGCGTGGTGCAGAACCAGGACAGCTACATGCAGGCTGTGGCCGGCCAGCGCCCCTACTTCTTCGACCACGTCAGCGTCTTCGCCGACCAGTGCATGGACGAATGGTACGAATTGACCGGCCGGCGCTACCACCGTATCGGCCAATACCGCTGCGACGACGCCGATTACCTGATCATCGCGCAGGGCAGCGTCATTCATACCGCCGAAGTCACGGCCGATTACCTGCGCGAGACTCGCGGCCTTAAAGTCGGCGTCGTCAACATGACCTTATTCCGTCCGTTCCCGGGCGATCTGATCTCGCACGTCGTCAAGGGCCGCAAAGGCATCACGGTCATGGAAAGAACCGACCAGCCGATGGCCGAGGACCTGCCAATCATGCGAGAAATCCGCACGGCGATGACCAAGGCCGTGGAAAACGGCCGCTCCGGCAAGCAACCTTTCCCCGGCTATGCCGCTTATAAAAAAGATACCGACTCGTCGCCGCTGTTCTCGGCTTCTTTCGGCCTGGGCAGCCGCGATCTGCAGCCGGAAGGCATCATTGCCGCCGTCGAAAACATGCTGCCGGACGGCAAGCAGAAGAAATTCTTTTACCTGGGCATCCAGTTCGTGCGCGACCGGGCTTATTCGCCCAAACAGGAAATCCAGCAGCAGGCCGTCGTCGACGCCTATCCGCACATCCGCGAACTGGCGCTGACCGGCTCCGAAAACCCGAACCTGATGCCGAAAGGCGCCATCACGGTGCGCATGCACTCGGTCGGCGGCTGGGGCGCGATCACGACCGGCAAAAACCTGGCCATGACCCTGTTCGACCTGCTCGACTACGAGATCAAGGCCAACCCCAAATACGGCTCCGAGAAAAAAGGCCAGCCGACCACGTACTATCTGTCCGCCGCGCCGGAAAAAATCCGCCTGGCCTGCGAATACGCGTTCGTGGACGTGGTCATCTCACCCGATCCGAACGTCTTCACGCACTCGAATCCGCTGGCCGGCCTGAAGGAAAACGGCGTCTTTATCATCCAGAGCAGCCTGTCCTCGCCTGAAGAGGTCTGGCGTTCGTTCCCGAAAGCCTCGCAGCAATATATCGTCGACAAGAAAATCAAGGTCGCCTATATAGACGGATTCAAGATCGCGCGCGAGGAAGCCAAGGACCCCGACCTGCAGTTCCGCATGCAGGGCATCGCCTTCCAGGGCGCTTTCTTCGAGGCGGCGCCGCTGGCGGCCAATCTGAACAAAAGCAAGGACGAGATCCTGCAGGCGATTTACGACACCCTCAACGCCAAATTCGGCAGCAAAGGCAAACAGGTGGTCGAGGACAACTTCAGGACCGTTAAACGCGGCTTCCTGGAAACCCATGAACTCGACGTCAGCGCCATGACCGTCGGCGATGTCGCGCCCTGGGCCGAGAAAAAAGAAGCCACGGCGCCGCTGACGCTGCTGCGCAAGCCCGCCAACGACGACCCGATCTCCGATATCCACCGCTTCTTCGAGCAGACCGGCAGCAACTACATCAACGGCCGCGGCAGTGAAAATCTGGCCGATCCGTTCATGGCGCTGAGCATCGTGCCGGCGGCGACCGGTATTTACCGCGACATGACGCAGATCCGTTTCGAGCATCCGACCTGGATTCCCGAAAACTGCACCGCTTGCGGCGACTGCTACACGGTCTGCCCCGACAGCGCCATTCCGGGCCTGATCAATACAGCCGGCGAAGTCTTCGAGACCAACATCAGGCGCATCGAAAAAACCGGCAAAACGACCAAGCACCTGCGCCGCGCCATCCGCACCGTGGAGAAAAAATACCATGCCCTGACCTCGACGCGCTCGGAAGGCACGGCCTTGCCCCCGGTGTTCAACAAGGCCATCGGCGATACGATCGCCGAATATCCGGAAGCCGAACGCGCCGAAGTCGCCGCCGAATTCGAGTGGTTCAAGGAGGCCATGGGCTCGTTCAAGTTCGCGCTGACCAAACCCTACCACGACGCGATCAACAAGCGCACGCCCAATAACGGCGGCCTGTTTTCGATCACCATCAACCCCATGACCTGCAAGGGCTGCATGGAATGCGTCGAGGTTTGCGACGACAACGCGCTGGCCGTGACGCCGCAGACCGTCGACAGCGTCAAGACGCTGCGCGAAGACTGGGATTACTGGATGGACCTGCCGACCTCGAATCCGAAATACAGCCGTATCGACGATATCGACGAAAAAGTCGGCGCCCTGACCAGCATGCTGTTGGACAAGAAAATCTACAGTTCCATGAACTGCGGCGACAGCGCCTGCCTCGGCTGCGGCGAAAAAACCATCATTCACCTGTTCACCAGCGCCGTGACCGCGCTCATGCAGCCGCGGGTCAAGAAACAGCTCGCCAGGATCGACGAACTGATTGTCGGCATGGAAAAACATATCCGCCTGAAACTGGCGGAGTCGCTCGACGTTAATGATATCGAAGCCATCGAAGCGGCGATCGAGGCGAACAAGAACGTCGATCTGACCCTGACCAAGCTCAGCAGCGCGCTGGATGCCGGCAAGCCGTCCAAGCCGATCGACGCCGCCTGGCTGAAATGGGCCTCGCAGATTTCCGCCAAACTGAAACACCTGAAATGGCTGTATCTGGAAGGCCCGACCGGCAACGGCCGCGTGGAAATGGGCATCACCAACAGCACGGGCTGCACCTCGGTCTGGGGCTCGACCTTCCCGTTCAACCCCTACCCGTTCCCGTGGGCCAATCACCTGTTCCAGGACGCGCCGTCCCTGGCGATGGGCGTCTTCGAGGGCCACATGCTGAAAATGGCGGAAGGCTTCAAGGCCATCCGCATGGCGGAACTGGAACTGGCCGGCAAGTACGACAAGGACGAGCACGACCGATTCTTCAAGTACTTCGACTGGCGCCAGTTCACCGAGCAGGAATACCTGATGTGCCCGCCCGTGGTCTGCGTCGGCGGCGACGGCGCCATGTACGACATCGGCTTCCAGAACCTGTCGCGCTGCCTGATCTCGGGCCTGCCGATCAAGGTGCTGATCCTCGATACGCAGGTTTATTCGAACACCGGCGGCCAGGCCTGCACCTCCGGCTTTACCGGCCAGATATCGGACATGGCGCCCTACGGCCAGGAAGCGAAAGGCAAGTTCGAACTGCGCAAGGAAATGAGCCTGCTCGCGATGGCGCACCGGACGTCCTACGTCATGCAGGGCGCCATCTCACATGTCAACCACTTGCTGGAAGGCTACATCGACGGCCTGAATTTCCGCGGCCCTGCCGTATTCAACATCTATGCCGTCTGCCAACCCGAACATGGCGTGGCCGATGACGCCGCGGAAATGCAGAGCCGGCTGGCCGTCGAGTCGCGCGCTTACCCGTTGATGACTTTCGACCCGCGCCTGGGCGATACCTGGGAGGAATGCACGTCCATTCAGGGCAACCCGGACATCGACAAGGACTGGACGACTTACACGCTGAAATTCGTCGATGAATACGGTCTGGAAGACACCCTGGAGGTGCCGATGATGTTCGCGGACTGGGCGTTGACGGAAGGGCGCTTCCGCAAGCACTTCAAGTTCGTGCCGCCGTCCCGGTGGACCGACGACATGGTGCCGCTGATCGAGTTTATCGATCTGCCGAAAGAGGACAAAGCCGAGCATGTGCCGTTCATCCATGCCGTGCACCCGGATACGAATACCCTGGTGCGCGTGGTGGTCGATCCCGAAATCGTCCTGTCGACGATCGACCGGCGCGACTTCTGGCGCACACTGAAAGGCATCGTCGGCGCCAACCGGCCCACCATAGACCTGAAAGCGATCGCCGATCAGGCGAAAGCGGAAATGGCCTCCAGCATCGCCGCCAACCTGGTGACTATGGCGGGCGGCGGCGATGCCGGCGCCTTGACCGGCCTGCTGGCCAAGACGGCCGCCGCGGCCGCGCCGGCACCCGTCCCTGCCGCGCCCGCGGCACCGGCCTCTGCCGCTCAGGCAACACCGGCCGCAGCGCCCGCCGCGCCGGCGCCCAAGGCCGCCGCCGGCGGGCACGAGCCGGTCTGGATCGAAACGCCCGATTGCACGACCTGCGATGAATGCGTCGATATTGCGCCGGCCATCTTCCAGTATAATGCCGACAAAAAAGCCGTTGTCGTCAATCCGACAGCCGGCACTTACGAACAGATCGTGAAAGCGGCGGAGAAATGCACGGCCGTGATCATTCATCCCGGCACGCCCTGGAACCCGGATGAGCCTAATCTCGAAAAGCTCATCAAACGGGCGGAGAAATTTCAGTAAGGCCCGGGCCGGAAGCATTTGTCAGACCATTTTTCACCACGAAGAGCACGAAGGTCACGGAGCAAAGAGCACGCTTCGTGCTCTCGTGCTCTTCGTGGTTTACGGACACGCTAATTCCCTAGCGTCGTTGTGATTTTTATACCAGTCAGGACTATGAGTTTATTGAAACTGTTCGGCAGAAAAACCTTCCCCAAGGGCATACATCCTGTCGAATACAAAGAACAGACCAGCGCCAGGCCGACCCGCCGGCTGCCTTTCGCGCCGCAAATCATCGTGCCTTTGTCGCAGAATATCGGCAAGCCCCCGATCGCGATCGTGCGCAAAGGCCAGCACGTGGAGCGCGGCGAGGTGATCGCCGTCGCCGACGGGGCGCTGTCCGTGCCGCTGCATGCGCCGGTCACGGGCACCGTCAAGGACATCGAACTGATGCCGACGCCGTCCGGCAGCAAAAAAGACTGCATCATCATCGACACCCAACCCAGTTCGTCGCAGATTCCGATACAGGGCGAAGCGCGCGACATTGAAGCCATGAGCCGCGAGGAACTGATCCAGGCCGTCAAGGATACCGGCATGGTGGGCCTGGGCGGGGCCAGCTTCCCGACCCATTTCAAGATGACGGTGCCGGCAGGCAAGCAAGTGCACACGGTCATCGTCAACGGCTGCGAATGCGAGCCGTTCATGACCACCGATCACCGCGTCATGCTGGAAAACGTCAACAACCTGATTCTGGGGATCCGCATCGCGATGAAATGCGTGGACGCCTCCAGGGCCATGATCGGCGTCGAGGACAACAAGCCGGACGTGCTGGACGCGATCAAACCGCATTTGCCGCAAGACGGCAGCATCACGATCGAAGCCGTGGAAACGAAATATCCGCAGGGCGCCGAGAAAATGCTGGTGTATTCGCTGCTCGGTCTCGAGATTCCGGCCGGCGGCCTGCCGGCCGACATCGGCCTGGCCGTTTTCAACGTCGCGACACTGGCCGAAATCGGCCGCCTGCTGCCGCACGGCCAGGGGCTGATCGAGCGCGTCGTCACCATTACCGGCGATGATCTGGAAAAGCCCGGCAATTACCTTGTGCCGATCGGCACGCCGCTGCGTTATATCCTGCATTATGCGGGCTTCACCGGCCAACAGGCCGAGTTGATACTCGGCGGCCCCATGATGGGCTCGGCCGCCGCATCGCTGGATACGCCGGTCATCAAGGGCACCGGCGCGGTACTGGTGCTCGACCAGCGCGCCACCAAAAACGACGACATTCTGCCGTGCATCAAATGCGGCAAGTGCCTGCAGGCCTGCCCGATCAACCTGAATCCGTGCGAACTGGGCCAGCTGGCGGCCAAGCGCCGCTATGACGTCATGGAGGAACAGTATCACCTCAATGACTGTTTCGAATGCGGCTGCTGCAGTTATGTCTGTCCGTCCAATATTCCCTTAGTGCAGTACTTCAGAATCGCCAAAGTACTGAATCGTGAAAGGCGCCTGAACAATGGCTGAAAAATCCCCCAAAATCGATATACGCACCTCGCCCTATATCCGGCGCGCGCCGACCGTCACCGAAATCATGCGCCATGTGGTCTATGCCCTGCTGCCGGTCTGCGCCTATTCGATTTACCAGTTCGGCATCAGCGCCCTGGCCTCCATGGTCATGACCACGCTGGCCTGCGTCGCGACCGAGCATTTTTTCTGCCGCATGGCCGACAAACGCTCGACCATCGGCGACTGGAGCGCCGTCATCACGGGCCTGCTGCTGGCCCTGACCCTACCGCCGGGCTTTCCGTTGTGGATGGGCGCGGTCGGCGGCTTTGTCTCGATCGCGCTCGGCAAGGCCCTGTTCGGCGGCCTGGGCTTTAACGTCTTCAATCCGGCGCTGGTCGGACGGGCCTTCGTTCAGGCGGCATTTCCGGTCGCGATCACGACCTGGACGCCGGCGTTTGCCGTGAACCGCTTTAACGAATTCATCCCGTCCACGCTGGCCGTCCCGTTCATGTCGCCCGCGCCTACCGCTGAATGGACGCTGAAAACGGCCGTCGACGGCTTCACCGGCGCGACGCCGCTGGCGCTGATGAAATTCCAGGGCGTCATGACCGATGCCCAGGATTTGTTTCTGGGCACGGTCGCGGGCTCGGCCGGCGAGCCCTCGTCATTGCTGATCGTGCTTTGCGGCCTCTATCTGGCCTATAAAAAGATGCTCGACTGGCGCATTACCGCCGCCGTCATTTTCGGCACCGCGATCACGGCCGAAGTTTTTTACCTGCTGGACCCGGCCAAATACCCGAGCCCCGCCTTTATGGTCTTTTCCGGCGGCCTGATGTTCGCGGCCGTGTTCATGACCACCGACATGGTATCGTCGCCCGTTACGCCGTGGGGCATTTTCATTGTCGGCGTTCTGGTCGGTTTTCTGACGGTCGTCATTCGCCTGTTCGGCGCCCTGACCGAAGCGGTCATGTATGCCATTTTGTTCGGCAATGCCGCGACGCCGATTATTGAATCGTTCACGCAACCGCGTATTTTCGGCGCGCGCAAAGGCAAGGATTAAACATGAATACTCCCCAACCGCCAATTCCGGCGTTGCCTTCCAGCACCACGTTGATCGGCAAACTCGGCGTCGTGGCACTGATATCGGGCCTGCTGGTGGCCATGGTCTACGAATACACGAAACCCATCATCGCCGAAAATCAACGCGCCGCGCTGGAAGGGGCCCTGTTCAAGGTACTGCCGGCCAGCGCCGAATCGCGCCTGACTTACCGCCTGCGGGATGACCGCCTCGTACGGGTCCCGGACAATACGCCCAATAATGGCGACCTGGTCTATGCCGGCTACGATAAAGACCGTAAACTGGTCGGCATCGCCCTGACGGCGGCGGCGCAGGGTTATCAGGATACCGTCAGGATCCTGTACGCCTATGACCCGTACAACAGCTGCATCACCGGCTTTGCTGTATTGAAAAGCACGGAAACACCGGGCTTTGGCGATAAAATCGATAAAGATCCGGCATTTCTGGAAAATTTCCAATGCCTGGACGCCAAGGTGAACGACGAAGGATCAGCCCTGGCCCATGGCATTAGAACGGTACGTCACGGCACCAAGAAGAATCCCTGGGAAATCGACGCCATTTCCGGCTCCACGATTACATCGAATGCCGTCGGGCGCATGCTTGACAAGAGCGGGCAACTCTTCCATCCCGTCATTGCCAAAAATTTAAACCTGCTGGAAAACGCCCAGCCGGCAACCCAACCTTAAAGAGGTGACCTATGTCGACGCCTGCCACTAAACAAGAAACACCGCTGACCCTGGAAACGTTTACCGCCGGCCTATGGAAGGAAAACCCCATCTTCGTCATGATGCTGGGGCTTTGCCCTACCCTGGCCGTGACCAACACGCTGATCAATTCGCTGGCCATGGGCGCGGCCACCATCTTCGTGCTGGTCGGCTCCAATGCCCTGATATCGGGGCTGCGCCATTTCATCCCCAAGCAGATCCGCATCACGACCTACATCATCATCATCGCGACCTTCGTGACGCTGGTCGATTACCTGATTCAGGCCATCAGCCTGGATCTGTACAACGCCCTGGGCGCCTTTATCCAGCTGATCGTCGTGAACTGCCTGATTCTGGGCCGCGCCGAAGCCTTTGCCTCCAAGAATTCGTTCAACAAATCCGTGGTCAGCGCCGCCGGCATGGGCGTGGGCTTTACCTTTGCCCTGGCCTGCCTGGGCAGCGTCCGGGAACTGCTGGGCTCCGGCAAGCTGCTCGGCTTTCAGGTGTTCAGCGACAATTTCGAACCGTGGGTGGTCATGATCCTGCCGCCCGGCGGCTTCATCGTGCTGGGCAGCTGGCTGCTGCTGTTCAAATGGCTGGAGCAACGCCGGACCCGGAAAATCATTCGCACCGATGCCGCCACGCATTGCACGGTCAGGCAGAATCCTTGATCGGCTTGAAACCTCGGCCTTATTAACGACTGGAGCGACCCGTCATGCAAACCGAATCATTAAGCTATTTATTTTTAAACGCCTTTTTAATCAATAATTTCGTATTGGCGATGTTTTTAGGGCTGTGCCCGTTTGTCGGCACGTCGGCGAAGCGCAATACCGCCATCAACATGGGCATGGCCACCACCTTCGTGATGCTGATCAGTTCCGTCTGCGCCTATGGCATCAATGCCATCCTGACCCGGTACCAGCTGGAATTTCTGAGGCTGATCAGCTACATCGCCGTTATCGCCGCCGCGGTGCAGTTAGTGGAGATGATCCTGAAGAAATTCAGTCCGGTCCTGTCCAGGGCTTTGGGGATTTATCTGCCGCTGATCACGACCAACTGCGCGATATTGGGGGTGGCTTTGATCCAGACCGCCAAGGGCTATGATTTCATGCAGTCGGTGGCGTTCAGCGCCGGCGCCGGCGCCGGTTTCGCCCTGGCCCTGATTCTGATGGCCGGGCTGAGGGAAAAACTGGAACTGGCCAACATGCCCGGCATTACCCAGGCGGCCGGCCTCAGCATGATGCTGGCCGGCATTCTGTCCCTGACGTTTATGGGCTTTGCAGGCCTGGGCGGCAGCGCGGCCTGACTTCGCAACAGGAGCATTCCATGATCAACTTTTTAATTGCGTTCGGTGTTATCTTTTCCCTGATGCTGGGCTGGATTCTGGTGCAGCAGGCGGCCCGTAAACTCGCCGCCAAATATCCCGAATACGGCCCGGCCAAGGAAGAAGGACTAGGCTGCGGCAAGAGCTGCGGCTGCCAGGCTAACCGTTGCGAAAACAAGGACTAGGCCTGACTATGTCAGACATTCCCGGTCTACCGGCCTTGCCGAACTGCCGAACTCAGACGAATTCCTTTAATGTCGCGTGGGCTGTCGGCCACGCCAGCCGCCGGCGGCGCGCAAACGAAACGGCCCGGCTTGTCGCTTATTTCCTTAATATCATCCTGAAGAGAACAATTGCATGTTTGTCATTATCGGTTATATCCTCGTCATCGGCGGCGTCATGGGCGGTTATCTCGGTGCCGGCGGCCATATCGGCATTTTGATACAACCTTTTGAAGTTATCATAATCGTCGGAGCCGCCATCGGCGCCTTTGTCGTGACAAACAGCCCCAAAGTGATAAAGGCGACCCTGGCCGCAATCGGCACGGCCTTGAAAAGCTCAAAATACAATAAGGCGTTTTACATGGAAACGCTGGTACTGCTGCATAACGCGTTTGTCAAAATTCGCCAGCAAGGCCTGCTGGCTATCGAAGGCGACATCGACAATCCCGAGGCCAGCCCTCTGTTTTCGGCGGCGCCCAACGTACTGGCCGATCACCATGCCGTGGAATTCATCACCGATTACCTGCGCCTGATGGTGAACGGCACTTTTGACATTCACCAGATCGACAACCTCATGGATCTGGATATCGAAGCCCATCACGAGGAAGGCACCCTGCCGATCACGGCGCTGGCGCGCCTGGCCGACGGCATGCCGGCGTTCGGCATTGTCGCGGCGGTCATGGGCGTGGTGCATACCATGGAATCGGTCAACCAGCCGCCGGCGATATTGGGCGGCCTGATTGCGGCGGCCCTGGTCGGCACCTTTCTGGGCATTCTGATTTCCTACGGCTTCATCGGTCCGCTGACCGGCAACCTGGAACAGAAACTGGGCGAATCGACAAAGTACTATCAGAGTATCAAGGCCGGCATCATCGCCTCCATGAACGGCTATGCGCCCTCCACGGCGATCGAATTCTCGCGCAAGACGATGTTCTCGGCCGAGCGCCCGCAATTCGCCGAGCTTGAGGAACACCTCAAGAATAACAAATAGTCCATTCCTCGACGGTAATCCTAATGGCCGACAATCAAACCATCGTCATCAAAAAAATAAAAAAGAACAGCCACGGTCATCATGGCGGCGCCTGGAAACTGGCTTACGCGGATTTCGTCACGGCCATGATGGCCTTCTTTCTGCTAATGTGGCTGCTCGGCATGGTTGAGCCGGAGATCCGCCAGGGCATCTCGGAATATTTTCAGGATCCCTGGAAGCCCTCGATGCGGGGCGGCGACAGCACCGGCGATGCGACCAGCCTGATTCAGGGCGGCGGCGAGGACATCACCCAGTCCAGGGGGCAGGTGAAACTGACCAATCAGGGCCGGCAGGAGACGGTTGCCGATGCCAGCGACAAGGATGCCGAGGAGGAATTGAGGCGTCTCGATATCAACCACCTGAAGGAACTGAAGGACAAGATTGAAAAAATGATCGAAATCTCGCCGCTGCTGAACCAATTCAAGAACCAGCTGAAGATCGATATCACCTCCGAAGGCTTGCGCATCCAGATCATCGATCAGGACAAGCGGGCGATGTTCCGCACCGCCAGCGCGAAAATGGAGCCTTACGCGGCCCAGATCATCGATCAGCTGGCGCCGGTGATCAATGAGCTGCCGAACCGGATCAGCATCTCGGGCCATACGGACAGCCTGCCCTTCCCCGGCAACGGTCAGGGTTACACCAACTGGGAGTTATCCACCGACCGCGCCAATGCCGCGCGCAAGGAACTGGTCCGGGGCGGCTTGAAGGCCGAGAAAATGATGCGCGTGGTGGGCCTGGCATCCAGCGTGCCCCTGGAAAAAGATGACCCGCTGGCGCCGACCAACCGGCGCATTGCCATTATCGTCATGAACAAGCAAACCGAGGAAGCCCTGGTCAGCAATGCCAATATAGACGATTTTTCCCAGACCAAATTACAGCCAGCCCCGGCTTCGCTGCCCGCCGAAGCCGGCCAGCTTGAGCACTGACCGGCCCATGCGCATGCCTGTCCGGTCCGCGGCCTTGCTGGCGCAGGCCGGCGCCGTGCTGCTGGCATGGCTGATATTCGAGACGGCGGCTTTCTTCGGTCTGTTGTTGCCCCTATGGGCGATTGCAGCCACGCAAAGCGCTGCCGCCGTGCTGCTTAGCCGGCTGTTGCACCTGCCCGTCTGGTGGCTGCCGGTTCAGGCGCTGTTTATGCCGGCCGTGCTGTTCGCCTTGCATCTTGACCTGCCTTCCGGCTATTTTCTGACCGGCTTCGTCCTTTTCTGGCTGATGTTTCGCAGCAATGCGCGCGAGAGAGTGCCGCTTTATTTTTCCACCCAGGCGACCGCCGAGGCGCTGCTGGCCCTGCTGCCGCCGAACAGGCCGGTGGCTTTTCTGGATTTGGGCTCCGGCCTGGGAGGACTGCCCGCTTATCTTGCCGCGCATAGGCCGGACAGTGTCTTTCATGGCGTTGAATCGGCGCCGGCGCTTTTCGGGATCAGCTGGCTGCGGCTAAGAAAGCGGGCCAACGCGCAGGTTCGCTATGGAAGCTTGTGGCAGGAAAATCTGGCGCCCTATGATCTGGTTTACGCCTTCCTCTCGCCTGAACCCATGCCCGAATTATGGCGCAAGGCCAAAGCCGAAATGCGCCCGGGCTCCTTGCTCGTCAGCAATTCCTTTACCGTGCCGGACATGACCCCGACCCGGACCTTATCGTTAAACGATCCGCGCCGCACCCGCCTGCTGATCTGGACGCTGTAGGCGCTAACCTGAATATTTCACCACGAAGGACACGAAGGTCACGAAGGCTTTTTAATTCAAATACTTGCAAATATTTCATAATAAACTCATGAAGTTATCGGTGAAAAATGATAATGCCATGATTTTCTTCGTGTTCTCGGCAAAGGCGGAAAACCGCTTATGCCGCACAGCGGCGGGGTGAATTATTCAAACCTATTATTCGCCGGGTTTTGTAGCTCTGCTATAGTTGTTTATACTTATCGGATTTTTTCAATCTATCCCAGTCGGGCTGACTTTTTCGCGCTGAGGAAAGAAAACTTGCGCACTGCGGCAAAAGACCGGCCCCACCCTAATCCTTAAACCCTAGATGAGCAACACAACCGACAATCTCCTGGTCAAGACTATTCTCTGGTGGGAAGAAAACATCCTGAACCGCCCCTGGTGGCTACTCGCATTCACCGTGATTATCAGCGGTTTCGTTTTTCACTACACGGCAAACAATCTCACCGTCAACACCAATACGGCCGAGATGCTCTCCCCCGAACTGCCGTTTCAACAGGATCGTCAGCGCCTGGAAAAAGCCTTTCCCCAGGATGCCAATACGATCCTGATGCTGGTGGAAGGCAAGACACCGGAGCAGACCACAGACGCGCTCCAGCGCATAACATCCGGGCTTCAGCAGCAAAAAGACCAGATCCGGTCCGTCTACATTCCCGACGAAGGCGCGTTTTTCGACCGGAATGGCTTGCTTTATCTGAGTCTGAAAGAACTGCAGGATCTCTCCACCAAACTCGCCAACGCCCAGCCTTTTATCGGCAGACTATCGCAGGACAACAGCCTCAACGGCCTGTTCGAGCTGTTCGGACAGGCACTGGACGCTTCCAACGACATTGAGCTCGATATGAATGCCGTTTTCAGCAAGGCCGGCGAAGCCTTGCAGGCGGCACAGCAAGGCCGGCCTTATCAGTTATCCTGGCAGCAACTGATGATGGATCGGAGTTCGGGACTGGGGGTTACCAAACGCTTTATCATCGCCAAGCCGGTCCTGGATTTTCAGGCATTCCTGCCCGCCGAAAAGAGCCTGGCGGTCATCGACCAGGTCATTGCCGCCTCGCTGACCGGCGACCTCGCCGATGTCAGCGTCCGCCTGACCGGCGAAGTCATGCTGGAACATGAAGAGATGCAAACCGTCAGCGAAGGTACGGCCATTGCCGGCATCGTCTCGATGTTTCTGGTCTGCATCACGCTCTGGATCGCCTATCGCTCCTTCAAGCTGATGTTCGCCACTTTTTTCACGCTCACTATAGGCCTGATACTGTCCCTGGGCTTCGCCGCGTTCGCGGTCGGCCACCTGAACATGATTTCGATCGCCTTCGGCGTGCTGTTTATCGGCATGGGCGACGCATATTCCTCGCATTTTTGCCTGCGCTACCGCGAACTGACCCTGCGCGGCGAATCCCCCCGCGATGCCTTGCGCGACACGCTCACGTCCACGGGCGGCTCGCTGGCCCTGTGCACGGTCACGGCGGCAATCGGTCTGTTTGCCTTTATCCCGACCAATTATCTCGGCGTGTCGGAACTGGGCATCATCGCCGGCACCAGTCTGGTCATCGCGCTGTCAACGACCTTTACCGTGCTGCCGGCCGTGATAAAAATCATGCCGCCTAAAATGCGGAAACAGGAAGACAGCCGGAAAACACGCTCGAAGCTGACCTCGAACTGGCCATTGGTCTATGCGCGCCCGATCCGCTGGGTTACCGCCATTCTGGCCGTGGTCTCACTGGCCCTGCTGACACGCGTCAGCATCGATTTCAATCCCATCAACCTGCGTGATCCTGACACCGAGTCGGTCAAAACCTTTAAATACCTGCTGCAGTCCAAGGATACCTCGCCGATGACGCTGACGTCCCTGGCGGCTTCGGCGGCGGAAGCCCGGGATATGGAGGCCCGTTTCGAAAGTCTGGACTCGGTGCGCAAGGCCGTGACGCTGTTCGATTTCATCCCCGAAAATCAGGACGCCAAGCTGGCCTTGATAGAAGACCTCGCGCTGATTCTGGGCCCCGAGCTCGATAACTTTCCCGAACCGGGCGAAGGCCATGCCGGCATCGAGTCCCTGGAAAAATTCCACGCCATACTCAAGCAACGCCTGGCGGCCGATAATAACGACGTCATGGCGCGCCTGGACGCCACACTCGATGGTTTTCTCGCCGCCCTGCAATCGCTCGATCCCGAGGCGCGGCAAGCGACGTTGAACCGGCTTGAGGCCAGTCTGTTGCAGACGCTGCCCTCGACGATCCGGATGCTCCAAAACAGCCTGCAGGCCACAGAGATAGATTTGGAAACGCTGCCCAAGGATATGCGTGAACGCTGGCGCAACCAGGATGGCGTCTATCGGGTTCAGGCCTTGCCGAAAAAAGATATGAATGATCTGGAGAATATACGCGAGTTTATCCTCGACGCCCAGCAGGTCGACCCGCACGTCAGCGATTTACCGGTCAGCTTTCTCGAATCCATGAACGAGGTCATTCTTGCGTTCCAGCAGGCCTTTGCCGTTGCCTTCGGGGTCATCGCCTTATTGCTGCTGGCCATCATGCGCAATGTCAAGGATACCCTGCTGGTACTGCTGCCGCTGCTGCTTGCGTCCCTGTTTACGGCCGCATTGACGGTACTGATCGATATGCCGTTCAATTTCGCTAACATAATTGCCCTGCCGCTGTTGTTCGGCCTCGGCGTGGACAGCGGCATCCACATGGCGCACCGGCTGCACTACCTGAAATCGAACAATGGCGACATGCTCAGCAGCAGCGAGGCGCAGGGCGTGTTCTACGGCACCCTGACCACGATTTTCAGCTTCGGCAGCCTGGCCTTCACGTCGCACCTGGGCACGGCATCGATGGGCATACTGCTCGCCGTGGGACTGCTTCTGACCCTGGTTTGCGCGCTGGTTGTTCTGCCGGCCTTCAGCGCGCTCAGGTTTCAGCCGCAGGCAAAGACGGAGGCGGTCAATGAGATTGGCGGTCGCTGATCGCGGCTGAATGATCGCCGCGGACGCTGGCGGCGACGGGGGTATTTCCTGCCAGGCAATTGCGGTTTAGTGCCTTAACCCGGATATTTCATAATAACCACAGAGAACACAGACGACCGCATGACAGGAAATGATCCCGCCCATGCGGTCGTTCGTGGTGAAATATACAGGTTAAGATTGATGCGCGAGGCTAGCCTTCGCACCTCCCTGGAGGACTGCCGATTTCTTGTGCTGCCTGCAACATCGACATTTCCACCCTCCCTGGTGGTCAGATTCTTTCATAGTGTCTACAGCGCGGCCAGCGCGCTTTCGTAATCGGGTTCGTTGGCTACTTCGTCAACCAGCTGCGTATAGATGACGTTGTCGTTCTCGTCGAGAATGACGATGGCGCGGGCCGCCAGGCCGGCAAGAACGGTATCGGTGATATGGACGCCATAGTCATCGGTAAAAGCGGAGCGGAAGGTAGACAGAGGAATCACATTTTTCAGGCCTTCCGCCTCACAAAAACGGCCTTGGGCAAAAGGCAGATCGGCTGAGATCACCAGCACGACGGTATTGTCCAGGCCTGAGGCTTTCTGATTGAACTTGCGTGTTGAAGCGGCGCATACGGGCGTATCGAGGCTGGGCACTATATTGAGGATTTTTCTTTTGCCGGCATAAGTGGCCAGATTCACTTCCTGCAACTTGCCGTTGACCAGGGTAAAATCCGGCGCCTTGCTGCCGACCGCGGGCAGTTCGCCTGATGTGTGTAACGGTTTGCCTTGAAATTTGATGGTCGCCATAACGTGAATCCTCCAGTTGCGTAATCAATTAAAGATATCGAAACGGGCACCCTACGGTTTTACGTATGATGCCCGCCGGCTGAACCGGCCGGCCCCGGATCACTTCTTGCCTTTGGTATGCCTGACCAGCCGTTTGCGTTTTTGTACCTGCCGCTCGGTCAGTTGGTTTTTCTTGCCGTGGAAGGGATTGACCGGCGATTTGAACTCCAGGCGGATAGGCGTCCCTTTCAGACCCAGTTTGTCGCGAAAATAGTTCATTAAATAGCGCTTATAGGCATTCGGCAGCACATCGGTCTGAACGCCGTGTATGACCACGACAGGCGGATTGCGCCCGCCCTGATGGGCATATTTGAGCTTGATCCGGCGCCCGTTCACCAAAGGCGGCTGATGCGCGTCGGTCGCTTCTTTCAGGATCCGCGTCAGCACTGGCGTGCCCATATCGAGCATGGCCGAGTCGTACAGGGTATGCACGACATCGAACAGTTTGCCGACGCCGCTGCCGTGCAACGCCGAGATCGGATGTTTTTCGGCGAATTCCAGAAACGGCAATTTGACATCCATTTGCCGCCTGACCGTTTCCTTCTGCTCGATTGTCAGGCCATCCCATTTATTCAGGCCGATAATCAAGGCTCTGCCGGCTTCCAGCACGAGACCCAGCAAATGCGCATCCTGGTCGGTAATGCCTTCGCTGGCATCGATCAGGTAGATGACGACATTGGCTTTTTCGATCGCCTGCAGCGATTTGATGACGCTGAATTTTTCAATCCCCAGTGACACTTTCGAACGCCTGCGCATGCCGGCCGTATCGATCAGCGTGAACATCTTGCCGTTGCGCTCAAACGGAATATAGACACTGTCGCGCGTCGTACCGGGCTCATCGAACACGACCACGCGCTCTTCGCCCAGCAGCCGGTTGACCAGTGTGGACTTGCCGACATTGGGCCTTCCGACGACGGCGATACCGATACCGCTGATGCCGTCGCGCAGGTCTTCGGCTTCTTTATCGGGCGGCGGCAGCAACTGGTCGGCGCGCGCCAGTAATTCAGGCACGCCTCGCCCATGCGTCGCGGCAATTTGCACCGGCTCGCCCAGCGCCAGCGAATGGAAATCGGCCGCCGCCATGTCGCCATGGATGCCGTCGACTTTGTTGGTGACCAGGATAACGGGCTTATTCAGCTTTCTGAGCATATCGGCGATAACCTGATCGGAGGCGTTAAGCCCTTCACGCGCGTCGACCATGAAGAAAATGATATCGGCTTCATCAAGCGCGATTTGCACCTGTTTTCTCGCGCAGCTGTCTATGCCATCCGCATCATCGGCTATACCGCCGGTATCGACAACCAGGCAGGCGCGGTCGCCGCGCTTGACGCGGCCGTATTGCCTGTCCCGGGTGAGGCCCGGATAATCGGCCACCAGTGCCTCGCGGCTGCGTGTCAAGTAATTGAATAATGTCGACTTGCCAACATTAGGGCGCCCGACAAGGGCTATAACAGGTAGCATATTTTCTATAAGGACCGGGCTTTTAAAGCGGCAAGCGTGCCGTCTTTTGCGTAAACGTAAACGGTATTATCCACCACGAGGGGCTTGGCATCCATGGCGCTGTCAGCCACATGTACACGAGCCAGTTGCCTGCCGTCATTGGTGGATAGCCAATGCACATAACCTTCGAAATCACCGACCACGACATAATTCTCATACGTGGCCGGCGCAGTTAATTTTCTTTGATGCAGTTCCTTCTGCTTCCATAATGAGGCGCCGCTGCGCTGGTCCAGTTGCCAGACATCGCTTTTCGAATCCGTCAAATATAAATAGCGCCAGTCATTGGCCATGCCCGAAGAAGACGAAATCGTCTCGTTACGCCAGATCACGTCGCCGTCCAGCGCCAGAGCCGCGGCTATCCCGCTCTGGTAACTGGCAATATAAATGACGCCGTCGGTTTCTATCGGATCAACGTCAAGATCGACCAGCCTTTCCACTTCCGAGCGGCCGGAGGGAATCACGACGCTGGTTTCCCAGACATGCTTGCCGTCCGCCAGGCGTAAAGCGATCAATTTGCCATTGTCATAGCCTCCCACGACATTGTCTCCACTGATCAGCAATGAGCCGGTTCCGCGTACGCTGAGTGCCGGCACGGCCTGCTCGTAGCTCCATAACTTGTCGCCGTTTTTCTCGTCGAGCGCCGTGACGGTGCCGTCAATCGTACGAACGACGACCACGCCCTGGGCAATGGCGGGCACCGAAAGCACTTCGCTGGAGACGCCGGCAGTCCAGAGCAGTTCGCCATTTTCAAGGTTTAACGCGACGACTTCGGCGTCGCTGGTGCCTAAAACAACCGTGCCGTTCCCCAGGCCCGGACCGCCGGAAAAGTCAAACTCGGTTTCCGCTTCCCAGTTCAGGTCGCCGGAATTTAAATCCCTGGACTGTACCAGTCCATCTCTATCCGCCGCCAGTATTGCCCCATAGCCGGCGGCCGGCACAAGTTTCAAGGCATGCCCGTTCGCCCCGTCGCCGACAGATTTCTTCCACAGCACATCGATCTCGATCTCAGGCGTGAGTTCAGTCAGTTCGGTCGGCGGGTCGGTATTGTCCTCGCCGCCGGTAAAATAATCGGTCAGGCCTGCAACCGAATCACTGACGGTGTTCAATGCCGCACAGCCGGTCAATACAAAACAAGTCAATAGCAGCGTAATCAGGCGCATTATTTTTGAGTTTGTATGATTTCTGGAGCGGTCAAATCATCGATTTTCAGTTGTAACAAAGGCGACTGTGATCCATTTCTTAATGCATTCTGATAAGCCGTGCGCGCTTCAGCCCGGCGATCCAGCGCGACGTATAAGTCACCCAGCAGCTCGTCGTAAGTGACCGAAAAACCGGACGATGAGGCCGGGTCCACTTTGTTGATGACCTGCAATCCCTGTTCATGCTCACCAGTCGCCAACATCAGGCGCACCAGCCTGATCCGTGCGATATGGCTCAATTCGTCATCCGATTTTGCCGCAAGTTCCTCCAGAATCTGCTTGGCCGCGGCCAGATCGCCCTGCTGGACTTTCAGTTTTGCCTGCACCAGGCCGCTGTATAACGCATATTTGGTAGTGCCGAACTGCTCTTTCGTGCGTTCAGCCAGTTTTTCGGCCGATTCCTTGTTGCCGGCATCCGTCGCCGTCAATAGTTGGTCGTATAAAGCGGAAGCTTGCGCCGCCTGTTCCTTTTTATGACTTTGCCAATAATTCCAGCCCAGAATAAGCGCGATACCCACTACCAGGCCGGCAATGGTCGACGTGCCATTTTCCTTCCACCATCTTTTTAACGCTTCTACCTGTTCTTCTTCTGTATCGTAAATTGCCACGTGCTTTCTCTTGTTTGATATTAATGAAACGGTAAGTTATTGCCCGCCAGATACTGTCCGAGTCTGCCGGGATTACAGATGCTCTTTAAAAAAGGCAATGGCCTGCGGCTGGGATAGGGTCTGCTGCTCCTGCTCATGCCGTAAGGATTTGATGCCGACTTCGCCGCGGCTGACTTCATCATCGCCCAGGATGATGGCATAGTCGGCGCCTGTTTTATCGGCTTTCTTGAACTGGCTTTTGAAACTGCCGCCGCCGCAATGCATCTGCAGCTTCATCGCCGGAACTTCATTCCGGAGCGCTTCGGCAAATCGCAGCCCCGCTCTTTCGGCGGTTTCGCCGACGCGGATCATATAGACATTGACGGGTTTTGCCACCGGCACATTCTCCAGCGTTTCCATCAAGGCCAATAACCGTTCCATACCCATGGCAAAGCCTACCGCGTAATTGGACTTGCCGCCCAGTTGCTCGATCAGGCCGTCATAACGGCCGCCCGCGCAAACCGTGCCTTGCGCGCCCAGCTCATCGGTCACCCATTCGAAAACAGTCTTGCCGTAATAATCGAGACCACGCACCAGTCTGGAGTTAAGTTCGTACGCGATACCGAGATCATCGAGCATGGCGGTAAACGTATTAAAGTGATCGCGGCTGTCATCGCCCAGGTAGTCCATCAATTCCGGGGCATTGGCGACGACTGCTTTCATGGCCGGGTTCTTGGTATCGAGAATGCGCAGAGGATTAGTGTTCAGGCGGCGCAGGCTGTCCTCATCCAACTGGTCCAAATGCCCCTGGAAATAGGTAACCAGGCTTTCCCGGTAAAGCGCCCGCTCGGCAATCGTGCCGAGCGAATTGAGCTGCAACCGGACCTTGTCGCGGATACCGAGCTTTTTCCATAACCGGTCGATGATCAGAATCAGTTCGGCATCGATATCGGGACCGGCCATGCCATAGGTTTCCACGCCCAGCTGGAAAAACTGGCGATAACGGCCTTTCTGCGGGCGCTCGTGGCGGTACATAGGTCCGTAATACCATAACCGGTGCACCTGGTTATGCAGCATGCCATGCTCCAGACAGGCCCTGAGGCAGCCGGCCGTCCCTTCCGGCCGCAAGGTCAGCGAATCGCCGTTCCTGTCTTCAAATGTATACATTTCCTTTTCGACGATATCGGTCACTTCACCGATAGAGCGCTTGAAAAGCTCCGTTTTTTCCACGATAGGCAGTCGGATTTCGCTATAGCCATAAGCGCCGAGTACGTCTCTGATGATTTGTTCCGCGTATTGCCAGAGCGGCGCCTGTTCGGGAAGCACATCATGCATCCCGCGAATTGCTTGAATGTTATTTGCCATGTGTATGATACAGCCCGTTACCGTTGAGCGGGCTTAGTCTTTTTTGCTTCGTCTGAGAAGGGGAATTTTTCAAATAACTGCTGCCGGTAGTCTTCGGCCGGCTCCCGGTTGCCTAGAGCGCGCTCTGTCTGCATCGCATACCATAAGGTTTCGGATGTGGGAGGGGCGATATTGGCATAGCGCTGAAAATAGCCTTTCGCGGCCCAGAACTCACCGCTTTTATAGCTGATTTTTTGCATTTCCAGCAAAGCCGGAGCATAGGCCGCGTGCGCTTCCAATGCCTTGCGGAAAGAAACAGCGGCTTCTTGCGGCTGCCCCATGCTGACCTGGCAGCGCCCGAGATTGGTCAACGCCATCCACGGCCGCTCATTTAACGGCATGGCGGCGGCACGGGACAATAAGGCGACGCCTTCCTCAAACTGGCCGCGTTCGCAAAGAAAACGGCCATAGTTGTTTTGTCCTCCCGAATCATCGGGCGCCAGATCCAGTGCCGTCTCATAATGCTCGCGGGCATCATCATACAAATTGATTTTTTCGTACAGAAAAGCCAGCGCATTGTGGGCTTTGGCATTGTGCGAGTCTTTCTTCAGCGCCATCAGCAGATTTTCTTTCGCCAGCTCGAGCTTGTTCAGCCCCATATAGCGTACGCCCAGCTGTAAATAGACCTCGGCGGATTCACGGTCCTTAGCGCTTTTTCCCGTTCCGGCGCAGGCGTTTAATGCCGACGCCAGCAGGATGACGCTAACAATTTTGATGGCTTTGCTTGATTCAGGCTGCACGTTCGGAACTCGCTGGTTTGATTTTCAGGTGCCTACGGCTTTTATCCTCGACTTTTCCGACCAACTGACCGCAAGCGGCATCGATATCCTCACCGCGCGTACGCCTGACCGTGGTGACGATTCCGGCCTCGTTCAGGAGCATTCTGAAACGGTTGATCGTCTCGTTGCTGGAACACCGGTAAGGTGAATTCGGAAAAGGATTGAATGGTATCAGATTCAGTTTTGACGGGACGCTTTTCAATAATTTAATCAATCCGCGCGCATCCTGCACCGAGTCATTAATGCCGTCCAGCATCACGTATTCAAAGGTGATTTTGCGGCGCGGCGCAATCTTGACATTTTCCCTACAGGCCGCCATCAGTTCCTTGAGCGGGTATTTTTTATTGATGGGAACCAGTTCGTCCCTTAGCTCATCGGTCACGGCATGCAGTGACACCGCCAGACTGACGTCGCAGACTTCGGTCAGCCGATACATGGCCGGCACAACCCCTGAGGTGCTGATCGTGACGCGGCGCTTGGACAGGCCGTAGGCAAAATCATCCATCATCAGGTTCACGGCCGCGATGACGTTGTCGAAGTTCAGCAACGGTTCGCCCATGCCCATCATGACGACATTGGTAATGCGCTTGTCGGGACCTAAGCGTTTCTGGGCGACTAACAGCTGGCCGATAATTTCGGCGGTCGTCAGGTTACGGTTAAACCCCTGCTGGGCCGTGGAGCAAAACGAGCAGGCCAAAGCGCAGCCGACTTGCGAAGACACGCAAAGCGTACCGCGCCCCTCCTCCGGAATGAAAACCGTTTCCACGCGATTACCGCAACTGGTCTGCAAAGCCCATTTACAAGTACCATCCGTGGCGATTTGTTCCACGACGATTTCAGGCGTTTCTATGCAGCAGTGTTCATTTAAATAGGCGCGCAACGATTTGCTTAAATTGGTCATCAGGTCGAAGTCCTGGACGTCTTCCTGATAAATCCATTTAAGCAACTGCGTTGCGCGGAAAGGTTTCTCGCCTATCTCGACAAAAAAAGCCGCGAGGCCTTTTCTGTCGAAGTTCAGCAGATTGGTGCGTTTCGGCTTAGCGGGTGCGTGCACAGAGTTCATTGTCCGAGAAAAAGAAAGCGATTTCTCTTTTGGCTGTTTCCAGTGCATCGGAGCCATGCACGGCATTTTCATCGATGCTGTTGGCGAAGTCGGCGCGTATCGTGCCGGCTGCCGCTTCTTTAGGGTTGGTGGCGCCCATCAGTTCGCGATTTTTCAGCACCGCGTTTTCGCCTTCCAATACCTGCATCATGACCGGGCCAGAAATCATGAACGACACCAGATCATTGAAGAAGCCGCGCTCTTTATGTTCCGCGTAGAAGCCTTCGGCCTGTTCTTGAGTCAAATGCACCATTTTGGCGGCAACGATTTGTAAACCGTTCTTTTCAAAACGGCTGTATATTTCGCCGATGACATTTTTTGCTACCGCGTCAGGTTTAATGATGGAAAAAGTGCGTTCTATCGCCATGTGTTTTAAAACTCCAGAGTGTTAATAAAAATTAATAAGGGCTTATTATATCCGAACAAACCGGCTATTTCGAAGATGCCTGAAAATATTGCCGGCAAATATTGTTCCGTTTAAGGTAAATGGTCGATGTCCGCGCCTTCCTTTACCGGTATCATCAAATCCTCGGCACTGACTCCCCAGGTTAAAGCCAGCGCGCTGGCGACGAAAACCGAGGAATACGTTCCGACAAATACCCCGAATAAAAGTGCAATCGAAAAATTGTGAATAATCGCGCCGCCGAGGAATACCAGGGCAAGCAATACCAGAACCACGGTAAAAGAAGTCAGAATGGTTCGGCTCAGCGTTTCATTCAATGAGGCATTCATGATTTCTTCCGACGTGCCTTTTCTGAATTTTCTGAAGTTCTCCCGGATACGGTCAAACACGACAATGGTGTCGTTCAGCGAGTAACCGATCAGCGCAAGGATCGCCGCCAATACGGTCGAATCAAATTCCAGACCCAAAATAGAAAACAAGCCCAGCGTAATGACAACGTCATGCACTAATGCGGCCACCGAACCCAGAGCAAACTTGTATTCAAAACGCCAGGCCACATAAATCAAAATGCCGATCATCGAAAACAATAACGCCAGCCCGCCGTCTTGAACCAGCTCATCGCCAACTTGGGGCCCGACAAATTCGACACGACGCAATTGCGCGGGTTCTGCCGTATTCTTATTGACGGCTTCCAGCACCTTGGTGCTTAACTCCTTATCGCTGATGCCCTCCTGGGATTTCAGACGGATCAGGACATCCTTGGTAGTGCCGTAATGCTGAACGGAAGCATCGCCGAAGCCGGCTTCATTCAAGGCGCCGCGCACCGCTGCCAGATCGGCCGTTTGCGGATAGCCCACTTCCACGAGCGTACCGCCGGTGAAATCAATGCCCAACTGTAGGCCGCGCACGGCCAGCGAGGCGATCGAAACGACCAGCAAGATACTGGACACTATCAGCGCTATTTTGCGTCTGCCTAAAAAATCTATATTTTGTTTTAACATGTTTTAATCTTCTCTACAGAGCCTAAATAGACAGTTTCTCAACCCTGCGGTTGCCGTAAATCCAGTTAATGATCATCCTCGAGCCGACGGTTGCGGTAAACATGGACGTCAGAATACCAATCGACAGGGTTACGGCAAAGCCTTTCACAGAGCCGGTGCCAAACGCGAACAGCATCACGGCAGTCAGTAAAGTCGTCAAATTGGAATCGAAAATAGTCGCGAACGCTTTTTCATAGCCCAGAAAAATGCTGGACTGCGGTGTGTTGCCGTTTCTGATTTCCTCACGAATACGCTCGAAGATCAGAACGTTGGCATCGACCGACATACCGACCGTCAACACGATACCGGCAATACCGGGCAACGTCAGCGTCGCCTGCAGCATCGACAAGATAGCCACCAGAATGACCAGATTAAACGCCAGAGCAATATTGGCCACCATGCCGAAGAGCCTGTAATAGAGCGCCATAAATACCAGCACCAGGACAAAACCCACCATAACCGACATCATACCTTTATCGATGTTATCCTGCCCAAGACTTGGCCCGACCGTGCGTTCCTCCACGATATCGACCGGCGCCGCCAGAGCTCCGGCTCTTAGCAGAAGCGCAAGATTGCGCGCTTCCTGAGGGCTATCCAGTCCGGTCGTCTGAAACCGTTTGCTGAAAGCATCACGGATTGTGGCAACGCTGATCACCTGCTCGGTTTTCTCTTTGCGGACAACCTTCTGGCCGTTAACCATTCTGGTCTCGGACTTGTATTCAATGAAGACCACCGCCATAGGCCTGCCGATATTGGCTTGCGTGATTTTGCCCATCTTCGCGGCGCCGACGCCGTTCAGAGTAATCGATACCGACGGCTGGCCATCCTGGTCGAGGCCCGACGAGGCGTCGACAATCTGGTCGCCGGTCACGATGATACGCCGGTCCAACAGAATGGGATTGCCGTTCTTGTCATAATATAAACGGCTGCCGACCGGCACCAGGCCTTTTACAGCCTTTTGCACGTCATGCTCGACATCAACGAGCCGGTATTCCAGTGTCGCCGTGGTACCCAGGATTTCCTTGGCGCGCGCCGTATCCTGCACGCCGGGCAATTGCACGACGATGCGATTTTCACCTTGCTGTTGAATCACAGGCTCCGCGACACCGAGTTCATTGACCCGGTTGCGCAATGTGGTCATATTCTGCGCCACGGCGAATTTTTTAATCTCGCGGATCTCGACTTCGGAAATTTTCAGCCACACTTCATCCTGAGCATTCGGCTCGGTCAAATCCAGTGAGCGGAAATCCTTATTCAGTAAGGACAATAAAGCGGGTTTTTCATCCGCTGATTTCAGCTTGACCTTAATGTAGCCATTATCCTTGGAAACCGACTGATAATGAATTTTTGCGCCTCTCAGCGCCAGACGAACATCTTCGTTATAACGTTCTTCCGCCTGCTTGACGGCCGCATCCATGTCCACTTCAAGCAGAAAATGCACACCGCCGCGCAAATCCAGACCCAGGTACATGGCGTCGGCACCTAATGATTGCAGCCAACCCGGCGTCGCAGGCGCCAGATTCAGCGCCACCGTATAATCGCTTCCCAGTTTGTCTCTGAGCAGGTCCGCTGCCTGGAGCTGGTCATCGGTATTATTAAACCGGACTAAAACACGACCTTCCTTAAACTCAAACGATTTAATATCAAATCCGGCTGCTTTGATGGCTGACTCGACCTGGTCCGCCTGTTGCTGCGCGACTTGGGTATCTCGTGTTGATGAGACCTGAACGGAAGGATCGTCACCATACAAATTCGGTAACGCGTAAACAATCCCGATCATGAAAATGATCAGGATCAATAGATTTTTCCAAAGGGGGAAACGGTTTTGCATGTGTTATTCCATCAATTGAACGACGTCGGTCGTATCGACTTTGCCGACAAGCTATGCGCTAAATACAGGATGCGATAGTTAAACCTTGTTTTTTCTAAGGATTGTTTTATAGGTTCCTTTAGGCATCAGGCTGCCAATGGCATGGCGCTGGACTTGAATAAAAATATTGTCGCTGATTTCGAGCTTGACGAAATTCTCGTCCAGATCAACGATCTTGCCGAGAATACCGCCCGTCGTTACAACTTCGACCCCTTTGGTAAGCGATGCCAGCATTTGCTTTTGTTCTTTGGCTTTCTTGGCTTGCGGACGCAGAAACAGAAAATAGAAAAATACCAGTATGCCCAGCGGAAACAGCATGCCTTCAATACCGGGTTGTTGAGCGGCGGGAGCCGCGGCTTCCGCTAACGCATCAGAAATAAAGAAACTCATTGTTATCCTCGGTTGTTATTATAGTAAATAAAAAAGTCCATTATTATGACACAGTCGGAACGGCTTTTCCTCGTTGTTGGTAAAATTGCTTGACAAAAACATCCAGCTCTTGCCTTTCAATCGCATCGCGCAAACCCTGCATCAAACTCAGGTAATAATGCAGGTTATGAATGGTGTTGAGCCTGGAGCCCAGCATTTCTCCACACTTGTCCAGATGCCTCAGATAGGCTCGGGAATAATTGCGGCAAGTATAACAGTCGCAGGTTTCATCCAGGGGATTGGTATCCAATTGATACTGGCTGTTTCTGATTTTTATCACGCCGTTAGTGGTAAAAAGATGACCGTTCCGGGCATTGCGTGTCGGCATCACGCAGTCGAACATATCGATACCGCGTCTGACCGCTTCAACCAGGTCTTCCGGCGTGCCGACCCCCATCAGATAACGGGGCTTGTCAACCGGCATTTTAGGATGCACGACATCGAGCGTGTTCATCATTTCCTCTTTCGGTTCGCCGACGGACAAGCCGCCGATGGCGTAGCCGTCAAAACCGATATCGACCAGTCCGTCTATCGATTCCTGGCGCAAATGCTCATACATGCCGCCTTGCACGATGCCAAACAGGGCGGACTCATTGTCGCCATGCGCTTTTTTGCTGCGCGCCGCCCAGCGCAAGGACAGGCGCATGGAATCTGCCGCCTCATGGACGGTCGCCGGGTATGGCGTGCATTCATCAAAAATCATGACGATATCGGACCCGAGATCACGCTGTACCTGCATCGATTCTTCTGGTCCCATGAAAATAGAACTGCCGTTGATGGGCGATTTAAAAGTGACGCCCTGTTCGGTTATTTTTCTTAATGCGCCGAGACTGAATACCTGGAAACCGCCGGAATCGGTGAGAATAGGTTTTTCCCAGCGCATGAAATCATGCAGGTCGCCATGTATCTTCATGACCTCGGTGCCCGGGCGCAGCATTAGATGGAACGTATTACCCAGAATGATTTGCGCGCCGATACCGGTCAGATCTTCCGGCGTTAACGACTTGACGGCACCATAAGTGCCGACCGGCATAAAAATCGGGGTTTCGACAATGCCCCGGGCAAATTTGATCCGACCGCGACGGGCGTGGCCGTCGGTATTGAGTAACTTAAATTCCATGAAACAACTTTAATACATAAAAAAGGCTGGAGATTATCCAGCCTTTTTGATCCTTAGTGCAACAGTCCCTGCAATAAACCGTTCAACTTATGAACAAAAGCGGCCGGATCGTCGAGCTGCCCGCCTTCGCTTAAGATGGCTTGGTCGAACAGAATGTGAGTCAGGTCCGCAAATCGTTCATCATCCTGCTCGTCCTTCAGGCGCGCCACCAATGGGTGCGTCGGGTTGAGTTCGAAGATGGGCTTCTGGCCGAAGTTCATGGCTTGGCCCGCTTCCTTCATGATGCGTTCCATGTTCAGGCTCATGCCGTAAACATCCGAAACCAGGCAGGCCGGCGATTCGGTCAGGCGGTGGCTTAAGCGCACTTCGCTGACCTTGTCGGCCAGGACGTCCTTGATCTGCTTCAGCACCGATTCGAAGTCCTTATTGACTTCTTCCTGCTCTTTCTTGTCGGCTTCGTCCTCGAGCTTGCCTAAATCCAGATCGCCCTTGGCAACGGACTGCATGTGCTTGCCATCAAATTCGCCCAAATGCGAAACAAGCCATTCATCGATACGGTCCGAAAGCAGCAGCACTTCGATGCCTTTCTTGCGGAAAATTTCCAGATGCGGGCTGTTTTTGGCAGCCGCGTAGCTGTCCGCCGTGACGTAATAGATTTTTTCCTGGCCTTCCTTCATGCGGCTCACGTAATCTTCCAGTGTCACATCCTGTTTATCGGTATCGTTATGCGTCGAGGCGAAGCGCAACAGTTTAGCGATGCGGTCCTTATTGCCATGATCCTCGATAGGCCCTTCTTTCATGACGGTGCCGAACTCGGACCAGAACTTCTCGTATTTTTCCGGCTCGTTTTTGGCCATGCCTTCCAGCATGCCGAGCACTTTTTTCACGGAGCCCGATTTAATGGTACTGATCTGCTTGCTTTGCTGCAGGATCTCACGCGACACGTTCAGGGGCAGCGAATTGGCGTCGATGATGCCGCGGATAAAGCGCAGATAACGCGGCATCAACTGTTCGGCGTCATCGGTGATGAATACCTTGCGGATATACAATTTCACGCCATGCTTGGCTTCCCGGTCCCATAGATCGAACGGGGCGTGCGAGGGCACATAAAGCAACAGGGTATATTCGTTGGAACCTTCCACTTTGCTGTGCACATACGCCATCGGGTCCTGATAATCGTGGCCGACATGCTTGTAGAATTCATTGTAATCATTTTCGGAAATTTCCTGGCGGGCTTTCGTCCATAACGCCGACGCACTGTTGATGGTCTCTTCTTCCGGAACGGCCGGTTTTTCTTCCTCGCCCTCCTCAGTCGCGGATGGCATGGGCTCTTTGTCCATGACGATAGGCAGGGAGATGTGGTCGGAGAATTTTCTGACGATGGAGCGGATGCGGTAGCCGTCCAGGAATTCGCTTTCGGCTTCTTTCAAATGCAGGACGATTTCGGTACCGCGCTGGGATTTTTCTATCGATTCGAGCGTGTAATCGCCTTCGCCGGTTGATTCCCAACGCACGCCTTCACTTGCCGGCGCGCCGGCTTTGCGCGTCGTCAACGTCACTTTGTCCGCGACAATAAAAGCGGAATAGAAACCGACGCCGAACTGACCGATCAGTTCGCTGTCTTTGGCCTGGTCGCCCGTCAAGGCTTCGAAAAACTGCTTGGTGCCGGATTTCGCGATCGTGCCGATATGCTCCTGTACTTCCGCACGAGTCATGCCGACGCCGTTATCGATGATTGTAATGGTACCTTTTTCCTTGTCGACTTCGATCCGGATCTTCAACTCGCTGTCGCCTTCGTAGAGACTGTCATTGGACAGCGCTAGAAATCGTAATTTGTCTGCTGCATCGGAGGCATTTGAAATCAGTTCGCGCAAGAAGATTTCCTTGTTACTGTACAAGGAATGAATCATCAAATGTAAAAGGTGCTTAACTTCGGTTTCAAACCCTAGCGTTTCTTTTTTTGCTTCAACAGTCATCTTTATTATTCCTGATAATGAAAAAATTGGGATGGCAGATGATATTGGGGCGCATTTATTTTTTTCAAGACCGAACTGGACACGGATAAATGTCTGGTTAGAATTGATTACTTATGATACTGAACCTCGAATTCAAAAAAATCCTGCTAGTCGAAGACAATCCGACCATGCGCAAAGCCATCATGGATATGCTTTACATGCTGCATGCGCAACATATAGTCGAGACGAACAACGGCATCGGCGCTGTTGCCGCCTTGACTCAGGATCAATTCGATATTGTTCTGTGCGACTACAATCTGGGGCCGGGCAAAAACGGCCAACAGGTTTTGGAAGAGGCCAGGTTCAACAAGCTGCTGCCGGTCGGCGCCGTCTTTATCATGGTCACCGCCGAACAGAATCAGAGCATGGTGCTGGGCGCCATGGACAGCCGGCCTGACGAATATCTGATCAAGCCCTTTAACTCGCAGCAATTGTTGAATCGCCTGGAGAGAAGCTGCGCGCGCAAGCATTTTTTTGAAGACATTGCCCGGGCGGCGGACCAGGGCGACTTATCCTCGGCGATCCATTACTGCGAACAGCGACTCGGCCAGGATCATAAAAACATGCGCATGCCTTTACTGAAAATGCGCGCCGAATTGGCTGTCGATACCGGAGACTATGTCACCGCCCGGCAAATTTATCTGGACGTCCTCGAGCAACGGGATCTGCCATGGGCAAGGCAGGGGCTCGGAATTATCGCTTTTCTTGAAAAAAACCACGAGCAGGCTATCGATGTCTTTCAGCAGGTTCTTAATCAAAATCCGATGATGCTGGAAACCTATGACTGGCTGGCAAAAGCGCAGGAAGCTGCCGGCGAGAATCTGGAGGCGCTGGACACGACGCATTCGGCCGTTGATTTATCTCCTCAGGCCATCTTAAGGCAGAAAAAACTGGCCCTGTTGGCGGACAAAACCGAAAACACCGCGATTGCGGAAAAAGCCTATAAAGCCGCCATTAAGCTCGGCCGGCACTCCATCCATAAATCCTCAAGCGACTATTCGGGGCTGGCAAAGGTTTATTTAAAGACCAACGCGACGGCCGAAGCTTTACGGGTTGTGGAAGAATTGCACCAGCAATTCACGGATGATCCCGAAGCCGAACTGCGCGCCGCGGCCCTGGCAACGGAAGCCTACCAAAAAATGGGCGATGCGGCGCTAACCCGGCAAGCCTATGAAAAAATGCTGGAATTAAACCGGCAATTCGGCAACCGGATCGCAAAAGAATTGCGCCTGGAAATAGCAACGGTCTGTCGTTTGAACGAAGATCATCAGGCATCGGACCGTATTCTTGACGAACTGGTCAAGTCCTATGTTGACGACCCTGAATTTATGAGTGATATCAAAAAGATGTGCGCGACTTTTAACAACAGCGATTATGCGAAAAAACTGATTCAGCGCACGCGGCAGGAAGTGATCGAGATTCATAATCAAGGCGTCAGACTGTTCAAGGAGGGCAAACTTAATGATGCGCTCGCGCTTTTTGAACAGGCTTTAGCGAAAATGCCCGATAACAAAACCATGCTGCTGAATATGGCTAAAGTGATGATTTATGACATCAAAGCCAACGGCAGCACCAGGGAAAAAATCCTGAGGACGGAAGCCGCGATTAAAAAGACCAGACAATCAGGTATCGCCCACGATAAAATAACCGAACTTCAGATGGCGCTTGCTAAAATCACCCGCCCGCAATCAACTTCTCATCAATCGTAATGCCGGACGCTCACTTACTGACAGTCAATTTTCCAGCCCTGCTGGCGTCGTCCATCCATGACATGAAAAATTCGCTGGCAACGGTCAGAGCCCTGATTGCCCAATTGAAAGGGACCTGTCCGGAGCCTCCCGCCCGGGAGTTCGAACAGCTGGAGTTTGAGGCCAACCGCATGAACAACAGTCTCATGCAGTTACTGATTCTTTATAAAATTGATTCATTCTCGTTTAATCTGTCGATCGATGAACATGCCGTCACCGACGTCTTTAACGAAGTTATCGCCCAGCAATCGAGTTTGCTGTCGTTAAGCAATATTGAACTGACCAGTGATTGTTCCGAAGACCTGTTCTGCTATTGCGACATGACGCTGATCGTCAATGCCCTCAGTACACTCGTCAATAATGCGCAACGCTACTGCCGCCGGCAGATACTGCTGACAGCCAGCCGGGATAACGATTATATGGTTTTTTGTATCGAAGACGATGGTCCCGGCTACCCGGAAAGTTTTATTTCGTCCGATGCAAAGCAAACCACGCAGATTGACCTGGCTACCGGCAGCACGGGCCTGGGCCTGATTTTCGTCGCAACCATCGCCAAAATGCATGCAAACGGCGATAACCGCGGCTTGATCAAAATCGACAATGATAGCCGTTTGGGCGGCGCCCGGTTCAGACTGTATCTGCCATAACCGTGACTGAGGCAAACTTCAGGCAAATAATCCGTAACGTTTCCCAGGCATCGCCTTGCTGCTGTCCTTTGATCTGCCGGTCCGCCTTGGCGCTTAACAGCAGGACGGCATTCAAATCCTGTTCGCTGAGTCTGCGCAGCGCATGATCGACCAGCGATTTACGTTTATCCCAGATCTGATTTTTTTTGAATACCAACTCCCTGTTTTGTCCTTGAGCTAGCTCTCTTTTTATCTTGATCAATGTTCTGGCTTCACGCGTGAGCGCCCATAGTACTACTGGGGCCGCAACGCCTTCCGCCTGCAGGCCGGGCAGCACTTTGAAAATACGTTTTATACTGGCGCCCAGTACGCAATCGATCAGCTTGAACACATCGTATCGGGAACTGTCCGCCACGACATCAAGGATCTGCTGTTCAGTCAGATGCCCGGAACCATAAAGCACATAGAGTTTTTCTACTTCCTGGGCGGCAGCGAGCAAATTGCCTTCAATCCTGGAAGCCAGAATCTTCAGACCTTCCGGATCCGCATTAAGCCCGCGCCGCTGCATTCTTTGCTGCAGCCACCGGATTAAATCGGGGCCGTCAAGGGGCCAAACCTGAATAACAACCCCGGCTTTATCAAGCGCCTGAAACCAGCGCGTTTTCAACGCCGCACCAGCCAGCTTACCGGCCGTAACGAGCAAAACCGTATCGGCAGGCAATCGCTCACAATAAGCCGTCAACACCTTTGATCCCTCTGTCCCGGGCGAGCCGGAAGGCAACCTTAAATCAAGGATTTTTTTATCGGAAAAAATAGAATATGAATCGGCGGCTACGGTCAAATCATTCCACTCAAACCCCGTCTCAGCGGAGAAAACCTCGCGCGTCAGAAAACCCGCCTGCCGTGCCGCCTTTCTGACGGCATCGGCCAACTCGCCAAGCTGTAATGATTCGTCGCCGCTGATAAAATAGACAGGCGCCAGGCGCTTTTGCAACTCGGCGCCTAATTGCTCGGGCTTTAAACGCATGTTATTTTGCGTCCGCCTCTAATACAACCCGGGCACGGTCCACTATCGTGCGCACCGCCTGTTGATACATTTCATTACGGATCACGTCTTCTTCGGTATCCTTAGCCATGACGTCCTGTTGATCATTGAAGTAATCGCGCCTGATTTCAACCGGCTGCCTCGGCATCAACACGGAATTGCCGGAACCGAGCAGTTCATATTCCAATCGATAATACAGTTCGAATTCGTTCGCGATACCCCTGGAACCCAGAGACAATGCCCGTCGATTTAGATCTTCTCCAAATATTTTAATGATCATGCCGGCTCCTTCCGGCGAATTGGCAAACTTACCGGCCGAGGATTTCAACGCGCGCTTGAATTGCTCTCGCAACGGCGGCGAACCACCGTCCACATAAACGTTCTTCATGCCTTCGGGCAAATCAAGCGCACCACGCAGATGATAACCGCAGGCGCCCAATAACAAAGCCATCATGAAGATAAGCGATTTTTTTGTCATTACACCCATTCTCTTAAACTACGATATTCACCAGCTTCTTTGGCACAATGATGACCTTTTTGACCGGCTTGTCTTCAATAAACCGCTTAACGTTTTCATCATTCAGCGCCATGGCTTCCACTTCATCCTTGGAAGCGGTTGTAGAAACGGAAATTTTGCTGCGCAATTTACCGTTTACCTGAACCACCAGTTCCAGTGAATCCAATTCCAGGGCCGTTGCATCCACTTCCGGCCAGGGCTCGCTGACAACGGCCTGCTGATGGCCTAAATCCAGCCATAACTGATGACAAATATGCGGCACCATGGGCGACAACATCAATACAATCGCTTCCAGGGTTTCCTGCCGAATCGCCTTGCCATTCTCGGTCTGATCATTGAATCTGGACAGCGCGTTAACCAGCTCCATATTAGCCGCGATGGCCGTATTAAAGGTATAGCGTCTGCCAAGATCATCCGTTACTTTCTGGATGGTCTGATGCAACTGACGACGCATGGCCTGCTGATCTTCGGTTAATGCCTGTTTGTCAACTTTCCGGGTCGAACCGCCGGCGTTAATATGCAGATAAGCCTGTTTCCAGAGCCGTTTAAGAAACCTGAATGAGCCCTCGACACCGCTATCGGACCACTCCAGGGATTGCTCGGGCGGCGCGGCAAACATAATGAACAAGCGCACGGTATCGGCGCCGTATTGATCGATCAAGGCCTGAGGATCGACCGTGTTGCCCTTGGATTTGGACATTTTGCTGCCGTCCTTCAGCACCATGCCTTGCGTCAACAGCTTTTTAAAGGGTTCATCGCAAACCAGCAAACCTTCATCACGCAACAGCTTGGTATAAAAACGCGCATACAGCAAATGCAAGATCGCATGCTCAATACCGCCGATATATTGATCGACCGGCAACCAGTATTTGGCCCTTTCATCGAGCATGCTACTGGCGCTATCGCTGCTTGCGAAGCGGGCAAAATACCATGAGGATTCCATGAATGTATCGAAGGTATCGGTTTCACGGCGTGCGGCTTTTCCGCAAACCGGGCAATCCACATGGGAGAAAGTCGGATGCGCCACCAATGGCGACTGTGACCCGTCCAGCACCACATCGCGCGGCAATTCCACCGGCAGGTCCTTTTCGGGAACCGGCACCGTGCCGCAGTCATCGCAATAAATAACCGGGATCGGCGCGCCCCAGTAACGCTGACGCGAAACACCCCAATCGCGCAGACGGAAATTGGTTTTGCGCTGGCCTTTGCCGGCTTTTTCCAGTGTTTCCGCAATGGCTGTAAAAGCCTGCTCTGATGTTAAACCGTCGAACTCGCCTGAATTGCGCAAGATACCTTTAGCGATGTAGGCCTGCTCGGAACAATCGGCCTGCTCGCCATCTCTGGCAAAAATCACCTGCTTGATCGCAATGCCATATTTTTGAGCGAACTCAAAATCGCGCTGATCATGCGCAGGCACCGACATAACAGCACCTGTGCCGTATCCCATTAATACGAAGTTGGCAATCCAGACAGGTACGTGCTCGCCGGTAATCGGATGGATGGCTTTGATACCTGAATCCACCCCGCGCTTCTCCATCGTCTCCATGGCCGCTTCCGACGTTTCCATCACTTTGCACTCGTTAATGAATGCCATGAGTTCCGGTTGGTTTTCTGCGGCTTTATACGCTAACGGATGCTCGGCGGCGACAGCCAGATAAGTGACCCCCATCAGGGTATCAGGCCGGGTCGTATAAATTCTTAAAGGCTGCTCCATGTCCGCCACTTGAAAATCCATTTCCACACCTTCGGAACGGCCGATCCAGTTGGCCTGCATGGTCTTGACCTGATCCGGCCAGCCATCCAGTGTCTCCAGAGATTGCAGTAATTCATCGGCATAGTCCGTGATCTTCAGGAACCATTGCGCAATCTCTTTTCTTTCCACGGGCGTGTCGCAGCGCCAACAGCAACCATCAATAACCTGCTCATTAGCCAGCACGGTCATATCATGCGGACACCAGTTGACCGGTGCGGTTTTTTT
>SWBX01006803.1_pt1 | contig 76441 bp, 73 predicted proteins | sample 4693051 | NCBI WGS metagenome assembly SWBX01 (sample SAMN10267272, study PRJNA491770) | bioreactor metagenome | isolation source: DHS bioreactor inoculated with marine | place: Japan: Omine Ridge, Nankai Trough | reverse complement strand
AAAAAAAAGCCATAAACCTTCAGGATTATCGAGATCAACTGGCTCAAATTGAAGTTTCGTTGCAAGGAATGCTTAGACAAATGCCTACTAAGGAAGAAGTCGCAAGCTTGCTGATCGATATTTCACAAACAGGATTGGCAAGCGGTCTGGAGTTTAGACTGTTTAAACCGGCAGGAGCCGTGAATAAGGATTTTTACTCAGAGCTGCCGATTAATATTGAGGTAATAGGAAAATACGAAGAATTGGGATTGTTTGTAAGCGGTTTGGCTGCTTTGCCTAGAATCGTTACCGTGCATGATGTCAACATTAATCCTGTCGATAAAGATAAATCTGGTGCTATGTTGATGAAAGCAACGATAAAAACCTATAACGAAAATGTTAATCAAGCGCCCTCAACGGGTAAGGTTAAGAAAAGACGGGGGAAAAAGTAATGGAGCGCAAAAGTTTACCGTTATTGACTAGCGGGCGGGCTGGGCTATACCTAGGCTGCGCAGTTTTTATCGCTCTGTTAACAGGTTGCGGAAATGAGGATTTTTCAGATTTAAGCCGCTATATCTCCGATGTTAAGGCCAGGCCTAAAGGCCCTATAGAGCCATTGCCCGAGATTAAGGTTGTGGAACCTTTCATCTTTAAGCCGGAGGGATTGCGGGATCCGTTCAAGCCGCTTGAGCAGACGGAGCAGGTAGAAGGGCCTGATGTTGGAACGGGGAGTGGTATAAGGCCTGATACTTCCCGTCGAAAAGAAGAGCTGGAAGCATTCTCTCTCGACAGTTTAAGAATGGTGGGTACTGTGGTTATGAAGTCAAATTTGTGGGGGTTGATAAAAGCGAGTGACGGAACAATTCATCGCGTTCAGGTTGGAAATCATGTAGGTAAGAATTACGGAAAAATTATAAGGATAGTTGAAGATAAAATTGAATTGATGGAAATCGTTCCGGATAAACCGGGCTCGTGGCGCGAACAAGCTGCTACCTTAGCATTGTCAGAATGATTTCGAGGATAAAAAATGAATAATAAACAGAGCGGCATTATGTTGAATAAAATGGGACTATCGCTATGGGCGCATATTGGCTTGGGCTTATTGTTATTTATGTTCCAAATTGCATGTGCGAGAGCCGGTAATGTGTCCATTCAGGGAATAGACATCGCTACTTTGGCCGGGGATAAGTTACAGATACAACTGGAGATGAGCGGCACAGCGATTGAGCCTAAAGTATTTCACACGGATAACCCCGCGAGAATCGCCTTGGATTTTCCGGGCGTAAAAAATGCACTGGATAAAAAATCGTATCCAATCAATCAGGGAGCGGCACGTAACGTTTATATAGCGGAAGCGGCTGATAGAGTGCGTGTGGTTGTCAATCTGGCAGAGCCTGTACCGTTTGATACCCAAATCGTCGGCAATAAGATGCTGCTTACCTTAACCAATGCAAAAGCGGTAGTTCCAGATCGATCCGGTCCTATTGTAAAAAAACCGACAACATCCGTGATTTCCAGTTTAATGCCCGAGCAGGCTATCAGCGGCTTGGATTTCAAGCGGGGAGATAAAGGTGAAGGACGTATACTGGTTTCCTTGGCCAATCCTAATACTATTGTTAACAGCAAAGAGGAAGGCGGAAAAGTTGTCATCAGTTTTCTAAATACACGGCTACCCGGCAATTTGGCGAAAAAGCTTGATGTCTCTGATTTTGCAACACCGGTTAAATCTATCAATGCGGTTTCATCGAATAATGAATCGACCATTACAGTGTCGCTGCAAAATAGTCTTTATGATTATTCACTTTTTCAGTCTGAAGGATTACTCACGGTGGAATTCAGACCGTTAACCGCTCAGGAAAAAGAGGTAATTGATAACAAAAGAGCGAAGTACACAGGTGACAGGTTGTCCTTGAATTTCCAGGAAATTGATGTGCGCAGTGTCATTGCTGTTCTGGCCGAGTTTACCGGGCAGAATGTAGTTGCCGGTGACGATGTCACTGGAACTGTTACTGTAAAATTGGATGATGTGCCTTGGGATGAGGCGTTGGACTTTATCATGATGACTAGGGATCTGGAAAAGTACGAGACGGGCAATGTCACCCTGATAGCGCCCGTGGGCAAGATCAAGAAATATAAGGAAGAGCAACAGAAGACGGAGACTGTGGTTGAGCAGTTAGAGCCTCTCGTGACTGAATATCTTAAAATCAATTATGCTAAGGCAGAAAGTTTTAGAAATCTGTTAAACGGTTTTGATTCAATGGCTTTTGGCAGCTGTGTAATGGCTAATGGTAATTCATCAGGATCTTCATCTTCATCTTCATCTGGCGGACAATTCGGTCAAAACCGAAATCAAAATCCATATCAGAACCAAAACCAAGGCGGCATAGGAAATAATTTAAATCTTAACAATGAAAAGCTTATATTGCTTTCAGCTCGAGGCTCTGCAGTTGTTGATTCAAGAACCAACACCCTGATTGTGCGCGAAACAGCAAAACGATTGGAAGAGATAAAGAAACTGATCCGAAAACTGGACGTGCCTGTGCGTCAGGTAATGATTGAATCAAGAATAGTCATTGCTACGAATGAATTTGCGAAGGAACTGGGCGTACGGTTTGGTGTCGCAAAGCAGGCTGAAGTGGGTTCCGGTAAAGTCTTCGCGGTTGGCGGCCGAGGCACGCAAGGCAATGGCAATGCCCAAGTGGATGAGGAAGGTAACATAGGCGTGCTCAATGATGCACTGGTGGAACTGGCGACATCTTCAAACCCTTATGGAGCTTTAGGCATGACCCTGGCAAGGGGCGCGGATTACGTGTTGAACCTCGAACTATCGGCATTACAGGATCAAGGGCGTGGTGAGCTTGTTTCCAACCCCAGAGTCATGACTTCCGATCGCTGCCAGGCGACGATCAAGCAGGGTTTTGAAGTGCCATATCAAAGCTCAAGCGCTAACTTAGGAACAAACATTCAGTTTAAAGAAGCCTTATTGCAATTGGATGTAGTACCACAAATAACACCTAGCGGCAGTGTCATCATGGCTTTAAGAATTTCCAAGGATTCTCCGGAATTTACCGCCGGAACAAGCGTGCCTTCCATTAATACTCGAGAAATTGAAACGAATGTGCATGTGATGGATGGTGAGACGATAGTACTGGGAGGCGTGTTTGAAGGAGAGCAAAATAATACAACTAATAAAGTACCGTTTTTTGCAGACCTGCCGGGGATAGGTTTCCTGTTTAAACGGACATTCAATCAGGATGATAAAAGAGAATTGCTGATTTTTGTCACACCTAAAATCATCAAGGACACCTTATCATCTTATTGATAGCTTCTACTCGGAGCAAAAAGGGGGCATAATGCCCCCTTTTTTTATATTTAAATTTATATAGAATCAAATAACTCATGATGCAATCAGAAAATATCTATTTAATTGGCCTCATGGGTGCCGGAAAAACCACTATAGGCCGGCAGTTGGCGAAGGCCCTCAAACTGCCTTTTTATGACAGTGATAAGGCAATTGAAGAAAGCACCGGTGTTGATATCCCTACTATTTTCGAATTTGAAGGCGAAGACGGATTTAGGGACCGCGAACAGAAAATGATTCAACAGCTGACCCAAAAAAAAGGTATCGTACTGGCTACTGGTGGCGGTGCGATTTTGCGGGAGCAAAATCGCAAACTCTTGAAGGAAAATGGATTTATTGTCTACTTGCAATGTTCGGTAGACAGGATTCTGGAACGAACGCGCAGAGATTCGCAACGACCGTTATTGCAAATAGAGAACCCCAAAGAACGTCTAGAAAGCCTGTTTGCACAGCGGGAGCCCTTATATTTGTCTTGTGCCGATTACAAAATCGACACAGGGGTAATGCAAAGCAAAACGGTTGTCAATCATATCCTGGAAAAATATAGATCAGTTAATCGTTTACACAAATGAAAAAATTACTAGTACAGCTGGGTGACCGCAGCTACCCCATTTATATTGGTTCTGAGTTATTGAGTCGAGCTGAGCTGTTCTCTCAGCATATAAAGTCCAGGCAGGTTCTGGTCGTTACCAATGACACTATAGCGCCGTTATATCTGGACGCGGTTTTGAAGAACCTGCGGGATTATACCGTTGAAACAGTGATTCTGCCTGATGGTGAGCAATACAAAACATTAGACTTCGTCACTAAAATTTTTGATAAATTATTGGCCGGCAAGTTTAGTCGAAACGCGACGCTGATCGCTTTGGGCGGAGGTGTTATCGGTGATATGGGCGGCTTTGCCGCGGCTTGTTATCAGCGGGGTATTCCTTTTCTGCAGATACCTACAACCCTGTTGGCGCAGGTTGACTCTTCGGTAGGCGGAAAGACCGGCGTTAATCATGCGCTAGGGAAGAACATGATCGGGGCTTTTTATCAGCCTCAATGTGTTATTGCCGATGCCGATGTTTTGGATACGCTCGATGACAGGCAGTTGTCGGCGGGGCTGGCGGAAGTGATTAAATATGGCCTGATTAGGGATTTGGAGTTTTTTATCTGGCTGGAAAATAATATTGATGCATTGCTGGCAAGAGATAAGCAAGCGCTGGCCTTTGCGATTGAAAGGTCATGTATTAATAAAGCTGAGGTTGTCGCTGAAGATGAAACAGAGGCCGGCATTAGAGCAACGTTGAATTTAGGACATACTTTTGGACATGCGATTGAGACCGGTGCAGGCTATGGTCAATATCTGCATGGTGAAGCCATAGCTATCGGAACTTGTCAGGCTGCCGATCTTTCGAGGCGATTAGATTGGTTAAACGATGAGGATGTGACCAGAATTACTACGCTTTTCAAAAGGGCCAAATTACCGGTTAAACCGCCGGAAGAGATTGGTGCAGAGCAGTTTTTTGAATTAATGGCGGTTGACAAGAAAAATGTAGACGGACAAATAAGGTTGATTTTGCTAAAAAAAATCGGTGAAGCAACCTTGCCGGTCAGTATAAATCAAGAACTATTAGAAGCTACGCTTAAAATATATGGTAGATAATGATACCTTTACGTATCATCTGAAAAAGTCGTTGAATACGCCAGTAGACACGGCTGTTCACTCTTTGATAACGCAAGAACGAACACAGAAGCTTGAATTATTAATTCATCTTCTTGCTAATTTAACCCAGCCCCTTATTGTTTGCGGCCCGGAAGGTATCGGCAAAACAACGCTATTAAAAGTCTTGCAGGACCGCAAGGTTGAGTCATGGTTGTATTGTCCAATACAAGGTAATGCCGGATTAAGCTTTGAAAAAATTCAGGAACATCTATCCGAAACCATTGCGCACGATAGGCCTGAAAGATACAGTCAGGCTTTAACAGCGGCTTTGGGGCAGTATGAATGCCAAAACAAAAACATAATTCTGATTGTTGATAATGCAGGTCAGCTGGTGCCAGGCCTGATAACAACCATAATTCGCTATGTTGAGTCAAATCCGGTTTTAAGAGTAGTCTTCGTGTTAACGCATGATGAATTGCACGTTAAAAACAGATCGGACCGCGTTATTGATGATTGTCACTTTGTAGAAATACCGCCTTTATCAGAAAAACAATGCGGTGAGTTTTTACAACATTTATCAACAAAGTCTTGGACGCAAATTTCGTTTAATGCGATCAATGAAAATATGATAGAGGCTGTTTATCGGGAAACGCATGGAATTCCAGGGAAAATTATCGCTGAATTGCCTGTTTTAGCCAGTAATCCCAAGCCAAGCGTCAACGCCAGATGGATACTGACGGCCGCTGTGGCCGGATTAATTAGCATAGCACTCTATGTGCAGTGGGCGACTTCTGAACAGCATATTGAGAATAATGAGGTTGCTATATCCTCTGTCGGATCGAGGGGCGGCAATGAGAAAACACCATCATTAACCGCTTTGCTGCCGCCGGCCCCGGCTGAGATTTCCCAGAATGAACACGCTGTGCCGCCAATTCAACAAGATGCATTGCAACAACAATCGTTGATGAATGAAAAGATTTCGACGCTGCCTGGAGCAGAAGGTATTGTAGATAATCTGGATGAATTAGAAACGTTTGCACTGGCGCCTGAAAATATGCCGGGGAAAAATGATGCGGAATCCCCCAGTGTTAATATGGAAAACAAAAGGCTTTTGAATGCTAGGCAGTCGCAAGATACTGATCTGCATTTGGATAAAAACGGCAAATTTGATGAAGCGAAAAAAGGTAAACCAGTTGATCATGTCGAGCCGGTTTTGGCTGAAGAATCTGGCATAACTGACAAGAAAAAAAGTGTAGAAGTAACAACGGTATCGAATGAGCAAGCGGTAGCCGTGCCAGCTGATCAAGACAGCGGAAGGCAATGGCTGGCAACGCAACCGGCTAATAATTTCACGCTGCAGCTCATGGTATTATCGAAGCAACACTCGGTAATGAATGTGCTGAAAAAATACTTGGCATTAGGAATGGAAATCAGATATATCCCAAAAATAACCAAAGGCAAGGAAAGGTATGTTTTGATGTATGGTTCGTTTTCCAGTTCTGCTCAAGCGAGCCTGGCCAGAAATTCATTACCTACTGAGTTTCGCAAGGCGATACCGGTGAAGATCAGTACGATTAAATAAAGGCCGGCGGCCAGCCGTTTAATTGAGCAACCGTTTTTATTAAAGTCCTTATGCCTCAGTGCTCGGAGTAAAAGGGCATTCTTTAAGTGTTAGCGTCTCGTGGCTGAAGGAAGACACGATCAATTTTAACCGGAAAATTAAAAAAGTGATGACAGAATTAAAAAATGACACCTTGATCAGAGCCCTTTTAAAGCAACCAGTCGATCGGACGCCGGTCTGGATGATGCGTCAGGCGGGGCGATACTTACCTGAATACAGAAAAGTCAGGGAGCAGGCTGGCAGTTTTTTAAATCTATGTACTAATCCCGAGCTAGCATGCGAGGTCACACTACAGCCTTTAAGACGCTTTGATTTTGATGCTGCCATTCTGTTTTCAGATATATTGACCATACCTGATGCGATGGGTTTGGGGCTTTATTTTACCGAAGGAGAAGGGCCAAAATTTAACAATCCGGTAAGAACAGCGGTAGATATCAATAAATTGCCAATTCCAGATCCGGAGACGGAGTTGCGCTATGTAGTCGATGCCGTTCGGCTAATAAGGAAATCACTACAAGGTAGTGTGCCTCTCATCGGGTTTTCCGGCAGCCCTTGGACCCTGGCAACTTATATGGTTGAAGGTGGTTCTAGCAAAAGCTTTCATAGAGTAAAGGGTTTAATGTATGAACAGCCCAAGCTGATGCATGTCATGCTTGATAAGTTGGCCCGTTCCATAGCAGCTTATTTAAATGCTCAGATTGAAGCGGGTGCTCAAGCTGTCATGTTATTTGATACCTGGGGGGGCGTATTAACTTCCGAAGACTATGCCGAGTTTTCCTTATATTATGCCAAGCAAGTCAGATCATTACTGAAGACCAATATGAACGGACAGCAGATTCCTAGCATTTTGTTTACCAAGGGGGGAGGGCTTTGGCTGGAAGCGATGGTGGATGCCGGATATGATGCGCTGGGTCTGGATTGGCAGACGGATATAAAGCAAGCTCGCGCCAGAGTTGGTGACCGGGTTGCTTTGCAAGGCAACATGGATCCTGTCTCACTTTATGCGAGTCCTGATATTATTACCGAAAAAGTAAAAGCTATTTTACATAAATATGGCTCGGGCTCCGGTCACGTGTTCAACCTGGGTCATGGCATTTTGCCCGACATAAACCCCACTCACGTTAAAGCAATGGTTGATGCTGTACATAAGTACAGTCCGGCATATCACTCATAATCCATATCATTGGTAATGAAGCGTTTTAGTTAAAAGACGGAGCGTGAACTTTCCGTTTATTGAAAGACATTTGCAAGCGTCAATAAAAGATGTAACGAGCAATATCCTGTGTTGTCGATGAGATTCAGGCGACGGTACTGCATGTTATGCCCTGTCTGGGCTAGTGGCTGGTAATGGCTATTTTTTCTGAATCTTAAGTACTCCAGGATACAAGAACCGTTCATTTGGTCTAAGAAAACAAGTTTCTGGGAGAAGTCGTGAGATTTTCAGGGCGAGGTCCAATGATCTCAGAAATGAAGGTCTGGACAATCTGACTCCCTATTCATCAGTGCGCTTTGGGTTTGGGTGGATTTTACTGTGTGGAAAGACAAGGAAACATGATTTTTCGAAAATGGTATCGAACAATGAACTTTCCTTCTAAACAGTTGAAATCTACCATTTCACCGATACTGAACTGTTATAGAGTTGTATGGCGGGGCATTTGCCTATGCGGATATTATTATGAATACGTCGGTAAGTAAAAAATCATTGTCGTGCTCACCACAAATAGTTGAGAGATTAAAGAGGTTGTATTATGAAATTATTTAAGTTACTTCCGGTTATAGGTTTGTTCATTGTCAATGCTGCTGTTAAGGCTGATGATGAAGTAGGCAAACCGGTTGATATAGTTGTTTATAGAAGTCCTTCATGTGGTTGTTGCGGAAAATGGGTGGGACATTTGAAGAATAATAACTTTAACGTAAAGGATATCGTTACGAGTGATGTTCAGGCTATAAAAAGTAAATATGGTGTTCCAGGTACGATGGCTTCTTGCCATACGGCTTTAGTCGAGGGATATGTTATTGAAGGGCATGTGCCTGCAAATGATATTAATACACTTTTGAAAACGAAACCGAAGGTTACTGGAATAGCCGTTCCTGATATGCCGGCGGGTACGCCAGGTATGGAAATGGGTGGTAAGAAAGATCCCTATCAGGTAATAAGCTTTGACAGTGAAAAACGTTATCAGGTATTTAACAGTTATGAGAGCAAATGATGATTCTCGCTGGCGATATAGGCGCTACTAAAACGATTCTTGCGTTATACGAGTTTGGTGACGGAAGTTGGCGCTGTTTCCAAAAAAAACAGTTCTTTAGCTCCGGATATCAAACATTTGCCGAACTGCTGAAATTGTTTCTAGGCGATGTTGAAAACATTCACCTATCAGCCGTTTGCATCGGTGTGGCCGGCCCCGTAATTGATGGTAATTGCAATGCGACAAACCTTCCCTGGGTGTTGAATCAAGCGAAAATCAGTGCACAATTACATACCCCAAATGTCTGGTTGCTAAATGATTTGGAAGCTACCGCATGGGGTGTGCTGGGATTGCCGGAGCAGAGTTTTATTGACTTGAATCCAGATGCAGAAAAGCGGGAGGGCAATGTTGCCATCCTGGCTGCGGGGACTGGTCTGGGTGAGTCTATAGTTGTATGGGATGGTGCTAAGCATCATGTTATAGCGACAGAAGGCGGACATGCGGATTATGCGCCTGTTACTGATCAGGAAATAGCGTTATTCAATTATTTAAGGGAAAAATATCCTGAACATGTCAGTTATGAAAGGTTGCTATCCGGCGAAGGTGTGATAAATATTTACCAATTTCTCAAAAAAAATGCATGGGCGCCGGCGCAACCCGAGACTGAAAAGCTGATGGCGGAACGGGATCCGGCCGCGATTATCGGTGAAGCAGGCGTTGCGGGAAGTGATGTTTTGTGTGAAGAAACGCTGAATGTTTTTTGTAGAATATATGGATCGGAGTCGGGAAATCTTGCGCTTAAGTGCCTACCATATGCCGGTATTTATTTGGCCGGTGGCATAGCTGTAAAAATTTTACCTTTTTTGCAAAAAGGGGTATTTATGCAAGGGTTTCTTGATAAAGGCCGCTATCGTCCGATTTTACAGAAAATTCCGGTCAAAATATGCGTAAACCCTGAAGTGGCTTTATTAGGTGCAATGAGTCATGCTATAAAACAGCTAAATGAGAAAAGTTAATAGTTCATAATAATGAAGATCGGCATTCCTAAGGAAATTAAAGAGAAAGAAAACAGGGTAGCGATTACGCCTGAAGCTGCAAAATTTTTGGTTCAAAAAGGACACTCTGTTCTGGTTGAAATCGATGCCGGACTAGGATCCGGTTTTAGCAATGAACTGTACGAGCAGGCCGGTGCGCAGTTAGTGTCTACAGTTGGTGCATGGGCTGTAGACATGGTTGTAAAGGTCAAGGAGCCTTTGGCGTCAGAATATCAGCATCTGGATAGGCAAATCGTTTTTACATTTTTTCATCTGGCTGGTGTGAGGCCGGAGTTAACTTTGGAATTATTGAAAAAGGGAGTGACTGCAATTGCCTATGAGACGCTGGAAGATGAGCAGGGGCGACTGCCAATTCTTGCGCCGATGAGTGCGGTCGCGGGCAACATGGCAACATTAATGGGCAGCTATTATCTGGCAAAATTTAATCAGGGCAAGGGAATGCAATTAGGCAGGGTGTTAGGAAAAAAATTTGGCAAGGTTGTCATTATCGGTGATGGTGTGGTTGGGCAGCATGCTGGTCAGGTCGCCTGCGCGATGGGCGCTGATGTGTTTATTGGGGGTATCGATCAGCAAGGGATGCATAAATTGAAAAAGTTCGTATTGCCAGAAGCGAGTTTTTTCCTGTCCAATAAAGAGAGCATTCAAAAGCATGTAATAGATGCTGATTTGGTGGTGGGGGCTGTGCTCTGCAGAGGAGCCAAGGCGCCTAAAATCATTAGTGAAGAAATGATAAGGTCAATGTCTGAAGGCTCAGTTGTTGTTGATGTCAGTATTGATCAGGGGGGCTGTATAGAGACGTCAAGGCCGACAACTCATTCGGATCCTGTATTTATAAAGCACGGTGTGGTGCATTACTGCGTGACCAATATGCCAGGTGCTTATCCCAAAACATCAACTATTGCATTAGTTGATGTGACATTGCCGTATATCGCAAAAATAGCAGATGCTGGACATACATTGTTAAAATCTGATCAGCAACTTGCCAAGGCCATTAATGTATTTGATGGAAAAATTACATGTAAAGCAGTCGCGGAAGGGTTGGGAATGATGAATAGATATCAGCCCTTAAATTGATTCAAAACTTTCTTGCTTAATTAAAGCCGATGTAGCTCAGTCGGTAGAGCAACTGATTCGTAATCAGTAGGTCGCGGGTTCGAATCCCGCCATTGGCTCCATTCGCAAATAGTACCGGCCTGTTCGTTCAGTGTTAACTGCTAGCGCAAACAGGCCGGCAAATCCTAAATATCATCTAAACCCGATAAGCCATAAATAGTCCAGTTAGAAAAATCGAATGCGCCTTCTTCGTCGCTTTTATTTTTGTAATTGATCCGACATACATATTTTTTGGTAACGGTATTTGATGCATTTCTAGTGATATCGATTTCAGCGTTAACCACATATTGATAATCGCCAAGGCTCCAGGCATTAAGAGGCTTTTCCGGAAAGTTAATTGACACTTCCGAACCGAGTTCAGATTTGATGTAGTTATTGCAATGTGTAAAAGCAAGTCCGGTTAAAGGGGTGGAAACAGGAGATACGCTACCTTGATCTTCGCTATCCACAAGAAATAAGTCAGATTGGATAACTTTATTGACCAGTGGCATTATGACTTCTCGCTGGATCAAAATCAGTGCAATTAAGCCGAGCATAAGCACTAAGACAGGGTGTTTTTTCATAAATTTCGAATGGGTGAGTCAGAAAAAAAAGAAAGAGCCAGCGGGAATTTTAACAGAAATCAAAGTTTTAAGAGTAAGGAAATTTAATAAGACTGGCATGGGTTTAAGACAAATAAAATTCAAAATTGTTTTTGACTTGACAAGGTTGATCGAACTGGTAGACTGAGCGCTCACTAAATAGACTTGGTGGCACCCCGATTCTAATGTAATTAGTAGGGTGGGAAAATGGAGTTGTAACTATAGACTCCCGGTTTAATAGACTGGGGATTTGATAATTTTTAGGAGGTAGAAATGGCAGCTACAACTGAATCAGTGAAAGCTGATGCTGCGGAAGCACCGCTGTTAAATAAGAAAAATATGTTTGCCGGAGCAGCATTATACATAGTGTTCTACGGCTGGGTTCGTTGGTATGAAGGTGTTTATGGCTGGTCAGCTGGTCTGGACTCATTCGCACCTGAATTCGAAACATATTGGATGAACTTTCTTTATGTTGAGCTAGTTCTTGAAGTTGTAACCGCATCAATTCTGTGGGGTTATATCTGGAAAACTCGTGATCGTAAAGTAATGTCAATCACTCCAAGAGAAGAACTGAGAAGACATTTCACTCACTGGACTTGGTTGGTAATGTACGGTATCGCTATTTATTATGGCGCTAGCTACTTCACTGAGCAAGACGGTACATGGCATCAAACAATCGTTCGTGATACTGACTTTACACCAAGCCATATCATCGAATTCTATTTGAGCTATCCTATCTATATCATTACTGGTTTTGCTTCATTCCTGTATGCAAAAACAAGACTGCCTACATACCAACAAGGTCTGGCGTTACAGTACATGGTATCAGTAATTGGTCCTTTCATGATTCTGCCAAACGTTGGTTTGAACGAATGGGGTCACACTTTCTGGTTTATGGAAGAACTCTTCGTTGCTCCATTACACTACGGCTTCGTATTCTTCGGATGGGCTGCTTTAGGTGTACTGGGTGTTATCAACATCGAAGTTGGTGCTATCTCTAAACTGTTGAAAAAAGACTTAGCTTAATAGAGTCTTCGGTTGTAATAACTATCTCCTAGCTGTTTTGCCTCTTTCTAAGGCAAAACAGCATAGAGAAAGATAGTCATTAATAAAAATAATTTAAATCCTTTAGGAGGTAAGCTAATGAGCGCATCTCAATCAGCTGTTCGTTCACGTGCTGAAGCGGTTAAAGTTTCACGTACGTTCGACTATTTGATTCTCTTTACAGCGTTTTTCGTTATTCTAGGTGGTTATCACATCCACTACATGTTGACTGGTGGTGACTGGGATTTCTGGACAGACTGGAAAGATAGACGTCTATGGGTAACTGTAGCACCTATCGTTTCAATCACTTTCCCTGCTGCTGTTCAAGCATGCTTGTGGTACCGTTACCGTCTGCCTTTCGGCGCGGTTGTTTGTGTCTTAGGTCTGCTCCTGGGTGAGTGGGTTAACAGATACCTGAACTTCTGGGGATGGACATATTTCCCAGTTAACTTCTGCTTCCCTTCAAACCTGATGCCAGGCGCTATCGTTCTTGATGTTGTTTTGATGCTGTCTAACAGCATGACATTGACAGCGGTTGTTGGTGGTATGGCTTGGGGTCTGTTGTTCTATCCTGGCAACTGGCCAATCATCGCGCCATTACACATTCCTGTTGAATACAATGGCATGATGTTTACTCTGGCTGACTTACAAGGTTACCACTACGTAAGAACTGGTACTCCTGAGTACATCAGAATGGTTGAAAAAGGTACACTAAGAACTTTCGGTAAAGACGTTGCTCCAGTATCAGCATTCTTCTCTGCTTTCGTGAGTATCTTAATTTACTTCTTGTGGCATTTCTTCGGTAAATGGTTCGCAAAACCAGACTTCGTTCAGTCTGCGTAAGAATCATTACAGAAAACTACACTAAAAGACTAGAGGCAGCCGTTTATTTTAGTTGCCCTAGATACTCTGAAAAACTATAGATTCTCTATTATAGAGGAGGATATATGAAATTGATTAAAGACAAAGTTGCTAAATTATCCTTTGTCGCACTGCTGATGACTGTTACAGCAGCGATGTTCTACACGCCAACTGCATCTGCACACGGTGAAAAGTCACAGGCCGCTTTCATGCGTATGCGTACTATTCACTGGTTTGACTTAAACTGGTCAAAAGAAGAAGTAGCAGTTAACGATACAATGACAATTTCCGGTAAATTCCACGTATTCGCTGGATGGCCTGAAACTGTTGATAAACCAGAAGTATCATTCTTGAACATTGGTATCCCAGGCCCTGTATTTATTCGTGCAGGATCATGGATCGGTGGTCAATTGGTTCCTCGTTCAGTAACTTTGGAGCTGGGCGAAACTTATGAGTTTAAAGTATTGTTAAAAGCACGTCGTCCAGGTGACTGGCACGTTCACACTATGATGAACGTTGAAGGCGGTGGTCCAATCATTGGTCCAGGTAAATGGGTAACTATTACTGGTTCAATGGGATCATTTGTTAACCCAATTACAACTTTGACAGGCGAAACTATCGACCTGGAAAACTTCAACCTGGGTAACATCTACTTCTGGCACGCTTTCTGGTATGCTCTTGGCTTGGCTTGGTTGGTATATTGGGCTCGTAAACCAATGTTCGTTCCTCGTTCAATCGCTGTTGAGTCAGGCAAAGGTGATTCTTTAATCACTGCTACCGACAAGAAAGTTGCAATGGGCTTTGCAGCTGGTACTATCGCTATCGTTGCTTTCTCAATGGGCAGCACAAACGAACAGTATCCTGTAACAACTCCTCTGCAAGCTGGTTTGATGCGTGGTATGAAGCCAATTGAAATGCCTGCAACTACAGTTAGCGTTAAAGTTGAAGATGCTTCTTACCGTGTACCAGGTCGTGCTATGCAAATGACACTGACTATTACTAACAACGGTGATTCAGCTATTCGTTTAGGCGAATTCAACACAGCTGGTGTTCGTTTCATGGATCCAGCAGTTGCTGAAGATGAAACTAACTATCCAGATGACTTGTTAGCTGAAGAAGGTTTGACTGTTAGCGATAACAGCCCAATCGCTCCAGGTGAATCAAGAACTGTTGAAGTAACAGCTTCTGACGCTGCATGGGAAGTTTACCGTTTAGCTGACTTGATCTATGATCCAGACAGCCGTTTTGCTGGATTGTTATTCTTCTTTGATGAAGCTGGCAACCGTCAAATGACTATGGTAGATGCACCATTAATCCCAACATTCATCTAATGAATAATTAACTGACAGCTTTGGCTGTAAGTTAAGGGTTAAAAACCCCCGTTACCGAATAGGTGACGGGGGTTTTTTTTGAAAGTGCGATCAAATAAAATACTCTATTTGATCCAAAAATCGTCTATCTTTTAAGGCTACTGAAAAAGTGAATTTAAGGACCATGTATGATCCGTAGAATACGTCTTCAGAGTCTGGCGCCGCAAGGCCTGAAAGCTTGGCGGAAACGGTATTATGAACATCAAAGGCGTTAGTCCCGTAGACGGCTTTGACGCTGAAAGCCATTTGGGATGGGCGGAGCCTTGTTAGTTTGCTGTCAACCAGAGGTGCGTCAGTAGATGCTGGTGCATTGGCTCTACAGTTATTTACCGGCGGCTTTAATAATTGTTTGAGCGGGCCCCGGGGAGCATCGGGAACAATATTTGTCCGAACAGAGACAGTGCATCGTGCGCTATATGATGCTGCATAAGATGTCGGCCAATTATGTCATCAATAGCTATCAATGGACGGTGGAACAGGTGCGCGCAGTGATCGAGCGCAAGTGGCGCATCAAGATCAGCGGTGCGCGCTTGTATCAACTGTTCGAACAATGGGGTCTGTCGCTACAAAAAGTGAGCCACGACTGCGGTCATGCTGAAGCACAAGCGCAGGCTCCTTTTTATCGCGGACTTAAAAAACGGCACAGATCAGTGACGATGCCGCAGTGATTGTACTGGACAAGTTTGTTTTACAGAGTGTGTCCTATACGTATTAAGCCTGAGCTAAGAAAAATACCAAGCCCCGGCTTCCTGACAGTCGATGTTCAAAGCGGAACGGAAACACGCGTGTTGACTTTTAACGGGCAAAGCATTAATGAACAGGCGGATCATGGGCGTCGTGCTCACTGTGTTCCTGTTTCTGCAAAAAGGCTTCAACCGGCTAACTTTTTGCTCGATAATGCCAAAATTCATGGCCGGCGAATGGAGACCGATGTTGCTTGCCGAAACCGCACAGTTCATGTCGTTGCCGGCGCTTGGTCTTGGCGCACACCAGCTATTCGCCCCTACTCAATCCTGCTGAATAACGGATTCACTAGGTGCGGCGAAAGGGCTTGTACAATGAGCTTTGTACATTAATCGTACAGGAAAACCCGAGCATATTCGAAATTTTAAATAGCACTTGGTTCGGTCATGACCGATGTGCAAATATATAGCGCACTCTAAAGATAAACGGTTTTAGGGAATAAGTGGTTAAAGAATGAGCTATTGTCAAATCTGGTGTGTGAAGAATCAAGCGGCGTCCTGTTGTTGATCTCCGGTTTGTTTGATGCCATTGACGAATTTCACGCCGGTAATGACATCGGGTAACTGTTGATAGCCTCTTAGGCGCAGCCATTTTTTCTGGGCCGTTTCCATCAGCTTGAACGCCATCGCCAGGGTAGTTGTCCGGCTGCCGCAATGCTTGGTTCTGGTCGTTCTCAGCCTGACGGTGGCAAAAACCGACTCGATTGGATTGCTGGTCCGGATGTACTGCCAGTTTTCGGCCGGATAATCGTAAAAGGCCAGCATGGCCTCCTTGTCTTTCGCCAAACACGCCATCGCTTTCGGGTATTTCGGCTCGAACCGCTCAAGGCAGTGGTCAAAGGCTTTATAGGCCTGTTCCCGAGTTTCCGCCTGCCAGATCGCGTGCAGCGCCTCCTTGACCTTGGGCTGCATGGCTTTCGGCAGTTTTTCCAGGACGTTGGCCGTCTTGTGCACCCAGCAGCGCTGCTGATCGGTTTCCGGCCAGAGTTTACCCACCGCTTTCCAGAACCCCAGCGCTCCATCACCATTGGCCAGTTTGGGCGCCGTCTTCAGTCCCCGCTGCCGCAAATCCGTCAGCACTTCTTCCCAGCTTGCCGCCGATTCACGGTAGCCGTCGGATAAAGCCACCAGCTCCTTGCGGCCGTTTTCATCGGAACCGGTGATCACCAGCAGGCACAGCCTGTCGTCCATGCGCACATGACTGTAAACACCGTCGGCCCAGACATAGGCGTAGCGCTTTTGGTTCAGGTCTCGCCGGGTCCAGTCCTGGTAATCCTGCTCCCAGTCCTGTTTTAAACGGCTGATCGTAGCCGCTGACAAGCCCGGCGCTTCCGGGCCCAGCAGGTGCTTCAGCGTTTCCGAGAAATCCCCGGTTGAGATGCCTCGCAGGTAAAGCCAGGGCAGAAATTCCTCAATATTCTTGGTGCGCTTCAAATAGGGCGGCACCAGGCTGCTGTTGAACTTGATACCCGAGCCGGAGCGATCCCGTACTTTCGGCACTTTGACCGCCATGTCGCCGAGCCCGGTTTGAATCGAACGCTCAGGCAGATAGCCGTTCCGGACCACGGCGGCTTTATGCTCATCGGTTTTTAAGCCGCTATGCTGCGTGAGAAAGGCGGCGACCTCGGCTTCAATGGCGGCAGCCAGTAGTTTTCACGCAGCACTTCCTGCAACGGATCATTCTGTTCTGGCTTATTCAGGTTAATGACATTACTATCTGTCATGGCGGTGTTTTCCTCATATTGGTGGTTGATCTGGCGAGATCTTTACCAACAGGTTACACCGCTTTCATCTCTAAGTCATACACCAGAAATGAGCATAGCTCAAAAGCCGCTGATATTGGGTAAGATTCAGCACGGCGTGCCAATGATCATTAAGATATTAAAAAATGTCCGGCAAGCGACTATCCTGCCCCCATTATTCAAAACATGATAGCGCCGGGTACGCCGTTTACATCAATGAATAGGCGATTTATGACCGTCTGGAGTCATGGGGATGCGCTCGAAAAAGCGCGTTTGCCATGGTGCCGGGAAATTGCGCGCGATGGATTTTATGAGGTGTATGTGAGCGATGGAAGGTTTTTGATCAAAGTTGAGTTCCTGGTTATGCTTGCCTTGCGCGATTTCTCAAGCGCATCAGCCCATTTATTTAGGCTTCTTCGAAGTTTGTGCATAACGCAACTAAACGCGGTCAAGCATTATTAAGTTCACTGCTGGAACTGATTACCAGAGAGTTCCCTGGAATCCATTATGAACCTAAACACTTATAGCCAAGGATCAATAGATTTGGTTAGAAGAAAATAGGCGATGGAGTGGGGGCTTTATGGCTTGTTAGGTGGCTGTGCCAGAACGTATGTTAAATGGCATGCCAAAAGGGCAAAAACAAAGAACCCGGCGTTAAGCCGGGTTCTTTGATTATACGGGCTCTATTTCTTAAAGTTCGATAGAGCTGGAAACTTTTTGTTTAGTGCCATCTGGATCATCGATGCAGCCAGTTAAGCCAACAATCATTAATGCCATAGCTAAAAGTGATAATACTTTCTTCATAATAATATCCTCCAATGGGGTGTGAATTATTTTTAATTATTTTTGCGCCAGTTTTTTTAAGCACAGGCAATTTATATCATGACTACATTGATGATGCAATAATAAAATATTTCTAAATTTCTCTGTAAAGTTATAGCTCATTGATATTCTCAGGCAGTTCAATGGCTACAGTGCCATTATTCCATTTGACTGTGCCAATCGTACTCCATGGAGATGAAAAGTTTTTATGTAGTTGGTCGTGAACCCAATATGCGGGCGCGTCAATTTTCTTAAGCTTTATATGGAATAACGTATCGTCAAGATCCAAGCCAATTTTTTGCCCCCAAAAAGCGGTTACTTTCATAATAAATTTGTGTAAACGCTTGTTATCTATATTAGGTGTGACAGCAATATTTGCCCACATGGAATGGACTCTGCCCCAATTTGGCGCTAATAATCGGCCTTCCTCGTTAACGAAAGGCAACCAATGTTCGGCGTTATTTTTATCGATATAAGTAATGCCCAAAATATGGTCATAGCCGGCAAAATGATCGTGTAGATAAAGTGCATGAGGTGTAATGCCGGAAAAGTTTTGAGAGAGCAATAATGATGAATTGCTTGCCTGAGCAAGAGTCGAGGCAATAATGTTCTGCTTTGTATCTAGATTAAACCTGTAGATTAGACCGTAATGTATGGTGCTGTTTAATTGCAAAAATAATATGACGATGAGTGCTTTTGAAAGTCGGGTCGAAAACACCTTTGGTGTGCGAGTTGCGAATTGTTCAAAAAAACGATGATAAAAACTATTATCAGATAGTGGTGTCGTTACAATGCAATCGGATGAGCAGGAAATACGGGTGCGCGAATCGGCAATGGCTCGGTATTTGTTTGAGGCATAATGGTAAATGCCGGGTAGGCGCATAAGTACGCTAATGGGGAGCAGATAGCGCATTTTTGCAAAAATTTGAATATAAGTGTCAATGCCGGAGTAGATGCGGCTATTATTATCTAACGCATATAAGTCAGTGAGTAAGGTTTCGTTGGTTAATGATGCAAGGACGGGATAGTCGGAAGCGTATTCTTGAGCCGATTTAAAATCGATATTTTTAAAAATATCGAAATGGTTGAGGGTGAGGACGGTTCGATTGCATAGTGGACATTGCTGATCATAAAAGACAATAAGCGAGGGGTGTTTTGAGATAACCAGTTCGCCAAGGGATCTCCACCAGCTAAATGGAATGAGTAGCGTATAAAATATAAGCATGCCCATACCAAAAGGATAGATATTAAAAGACAGAGTAATGCCTAAGTGAAGCCCGACCCCGACTAGTAAATAAACTATGCGTAAATGAGGGTTAGAGAAGAAAAATATAAAAGTAAACTGAAAGACTAGAATAGTATAGCCGATGGTCTTTTCCAAAAACTCATTGTTTAATAAAAAGGACATATCAATTGCCGAAACATAGTAGGGCTGCGTGGATGGTAACCAGGAGCCAAGGCCATTGCGCCAGTGTTCGGCAAACATTTTATGAATTGCGGAGTCGAAATAAAGGAGTCCAAGGCAAATGGCAACAGGCAGGTAATAAGCAAGAGCTGAAACAGTTGGCTTGGAATGAGTGCTGTAGTGGGTAAAAGGTGTGCTGAGCTTTTGTCTGAGGCTGTCTATGGAAAAGGCGCGGTTGCCAGGCATAAAAAGCAAGAAAAATCCTGCGCCTATCATGAATACATCAAAGCCGCCGTCAAAATCCCGTTGCATAGGCGTAAAATTCACAAAAACTATCCAGAAGATATAATTGCAAATAACTGCAAATTGATAGCGATAGCCGATGATGATAAAAAAGGCAATGATTCCCCATAGGCATAAAAAAAAGGGAATCATAGGGAATTCCACATCGATATAGGGTATCGGATCAAAAATCAAGTGATTGAAATACAAGAGGAAAATAATTTCCTGGAAGGTGACCAGTCCATAAAATAATCGAAACAGGCCTATACCTATAGCAGGTGCTTGTTTGGAATGAAGATCCCAAATCTTGGAGGATAGTAATTTATACATTTTAAAATTCGAAAAACGAAGCAATCAATGTATAAATTATAAAATAAATATGCGTCTTGCGGGGGGGAAATATGGGGCTAAACTGAGGCCGCTACAAACGCTAGTGAACCAAGCGTGAGCGGCCCAAGTAGGGACGAATTTGTTAAAACTTACTTTTCGTCGTCTGGGTGCTCAGCGAAAACCCATTTTACGAGGAAATAGCCAGCGGCTATAACAACAACTGCGCCGACCATGCCAGCTGGCTCTTTTAACATTTCGGTGATATCTAAGATCGCTCCCATGAGTGTCCTACCTATAATTTGTAATTTAGAAACTGCTAATGATATAGCAAACGGAAATCGTATGATACTTTAGGTAAAGTTAATGTCAAGGGTTAATTGTTATAGGATTTCTAAGGGAGATGATCTGTTGGCGTTGCGCTTGGCTGAAATTTAAAGCTCGATAGCCGCTGTGTTATACTTTAAAATCTAGGGCCTGAAAGCAGATATATTGAGATAAAAAGATGAAGAAATACATTAAACTATTACCGCTGGCGGCAATTTTCTTTGCGCTCTCTGCGAATGCCGATGTCCTATTAAAGGACAAATCCGAGATCTTGGGAAAATGGAACTTGTATGCGGAAGCGATTAAACTGGACGGAGAAAAAAAGGAAATTACCGTTGAGTGGGATTTCAAGGATGATGGTACGCTGCAAACAACAGCAACTGACTCTGTCGGGCGCACCAGTGAATTTAAGGCAGCCTTGAAGTATTCCGTGGAGGATGGCGTACTGAAAAAGCAATCTACACCTGGACGAGAAAAGTACGAATCATGCAGGGTTGTTGAAAAAGACGGCGCCAACATGGTTTTGAAATGCAAATATCTTTTCTTCTTCCTGACAAAAAAATGATAATTAAAAAAGAGGTATAACGATGATAGGCGGTATTATAATGATTATTGCGGCTCTCTGGGTTTACCAGTCAGCCATGAGAGCAAAAATAAATAATGTGCTGATGTGGGTCGCGATCAGTGCGGCGGTCTTTTTTGCGGTGCAAATGCTATTGGTTCAGTTCAATATCTATATTTTAGAGGCGATCAAAGGCAGTGAGAGCAACGCAGGTTATGAACGAGATTTATTGAGTATTGGCGATAGAAAAAATGAAAGTGGTTTTCAAGGAGTAGGCGGTATTTTATTATCGATATTTTTTGAATTGATGCCTCCAATTGCCGGTTTTATGGCCGTTGCAGTGGTTCGCAATAAGTTCGTTCTTAAAGAAGAATTTAATTTGGCTAATCTATTCAGTGGTCTCAAGGAACTGTTTCAAGGCATAAAACAGAGCTTTAAAACAACAGAAAAGTAAAAATAGTTCCCTTAAAATTAAAGCTCAAGCGCAGCTTGGGCTTTTTTTATGGCTGTAGGCGCAGTTTTGTTACGGCATGGAGGGCAACACAGCTGGTTTGAAGCCAATTGAAAAATATCAGAACCTTTTTTTTCAGACAGAATCAAATGAGAATGGGGAGATGCTCGGTTTCGCCATCAATTCAAGAATAAATACAAGTCTTTTAGGCATGTAGTTAATGGAATATGACGGTTTTATTGTTAATTGAAGCTTAATCTATGCCGATACCATCTGGTCTTATCAATGATGTTTAAAAAATCGCCATGATAAAAATTAAGAGAGAAATGCCCTTAGTTACCTGTGATAAGGGAAACAAGGAAAATAAGGCCGGAAACAAAAAGAACAATAAAAATTAGCCCTACGACAACATAAGTGGAAAGCGATCCCTGTTCGAAGTCTTTTTGTCTATCCTCCTCGCTCCGCACACCGATGACCGCAGACAGAACGCTCTTAATTACTTGAATAACCGTTGGCTTTGACATGTCCTTCTCCAAATAAAATACCAAAATAATAGTGGTTGATCGCTTTTTAAGCAATGATTATATTCAAGGCGATTATCGCTACTAATGTTTATTCCAACTGATACACCTTGGCAGTCTCAATGAGCAAAATACAATTACTAAAGCAGCAATTATCCCAACGAATCTTATTTCTCGATGGAGCGATGGGGACAATGATCCAAAGCTACAAGTTGGAAGAAAAAGATTACCGGGGAGAGCGTTTTGCGGACTGGACTGTGGATCTTAAGGGCAATAACGATTTGTTGTCGATTACTCAGCCCGATATCATCAAAGCTATTCACCAGGCTTATTTTGAAGCCGGTTCCGATATTGTTGAGACCAATACGTTCAATGCTACCCGCATTGCCATGGCCGATTATGAAATGGAAGCGTTGGTTTATGAGATTAACGTCGAATCGGCCCGTCTGGCAAGACAGGCTGCCGACGAGTTCACCAAAAAGACACCGGAAAAACCCCGATTTGTCGCCGGCGTTTTAGGCCCCACCAATCGCACTGCCTCCATGTCTCCCGATGTCAATGATCCGGGATTTCGCAACATTTCCTTTGACGATCTGGTTGAGGCCTATACTGAAGCGACGCGCGGACTTGTCGATGGCGGCGCTGATATTATCCTGATTGAAACCATTTTCGACACGCTCAATGCCAAAGCGGCCATTTTTGCGGTTGAGCAGTATTTTGAACAAATCGGTTACAAGCTACCGGTCATGATTTCCGGTACCATTACCGATGCCTCGGGCAGAACGCTGTCCGGACAAACCGTGGCAGCGTTCTGGAATTCACTCAGACATATCGAGCCGGTTGCGTTCGGTTTTAACTGTGCGCTAGGCGCTAAAGAATTGCGCCAGCATATTGATGAATTATCAACGATTGCGGATACGCATGTTTCTGCGCATCCGAATGCCGGCCTTCCTAACGAGTTCGGTGAATATGACGAATCGCCGGAAGCGATGGCCGAAGAACTGGCAGACTGGGCTCGTAGCGGTTATTTGAATATTATCGGCGGTTGTTGCGGTACTTCCCCGGCGCATATCAAGGCGATAGTCGAAGCCGTGCGGGAATACCGCCCTAGACCTATTCCGAACATCGAGAAGCAATGCCGGTTAGCCGGCCTGGAACCCATGAACATAGGTCCTGATTCTTTATTCGTGAATGTGGGCGAGCGCACTAATATAACCGGCTCAGCGTTATTTAAACGATTGATTGTCGAAGGTAACTACGAGACCGCACTGGACATCGCCAAGCAGCAAGTCGAAAACGGTGCCCAGATTATCGATATCAACATGGATGAAGGCATGTTGGACTCGAAACAAGCGATGGTGCGCTTTCTTAGTCTGATCGCCTCCGAGCCTGATATCGCCAAAGTGCCTATCATGTTGGACTCATCCAAATGGGAGATTCTGGAAGCCGGCCTTAAATGCATCCAGGGCAAAGGTATCGTCAATTCCATCTCGCTCAAGGAAGGCGAGGCGGCTTTTATACAGCACGCCAAACTGGTCCGTCGTTATGGAGCGGCGGCTATCATCATGGCTTTCGATGAAGAGGGCCAGGCTGATACGAAAGAAAGAAAAGTCGAAATCTGCCGGCGGGCTTATAAAATTCTTACCGAGCAGGTCGGCTTCCCTGCTGAAGACATTATTTTTGATCCGAATATTTTCGCGATCGCGACCGGTATTGACGAACACAATAACTACGGGCTGGATTTCATTGATGCCACGCGCGAAATCAAACAAACGTTGCCGCATGCGCTGGTTTCAGGCGGTGTGTCGAATGTATCGTTTTCTTTCCGCGGCAATAATCCGGTGCGGGAAGCGATTCATGCGGTGTTTTTATATCATGCCATCCATGCGGGCATGGATATGGGCATCGTCAATGCCGGCCAGCTCGCGATTTATGCCGATATCCCCGAAGATCTGCGCGATGCGGTCGAAGATGTGGTATTGAATCGTCATGCGGGCGCAACGGAAAAGTTGCTGGATCTGGCCGAGAAATATCGCGGCGACGGCAGCACTGCGGTAAAACAGGAGGATCAGGAATGGCGCAGTTGGCCCGTCAATAAACGCTTGGAACATGCTCTCGTCAAAGGTATCGCCGATTATATTGATGAGGATACTGAACAAGCGAGATTGGAAGCCGAAAGGCCTCTGCATGTTATTGAAGGCGCATTGATGGATGGCATGAATGTGGTCGGCGATCTGTTCGGCGCCGGTAAAATGTTCCTGCCTCAAGTCGTCAAATCCGCGCGGGTCATGAAAAAAGCCGTCGCTTATTTAATGCCGTTCATGGAAGCCGACAAATCCGGTGACATCAGGACTAACGGTAAAATCCTGATGGCCACGGTCAAGGGCGATGTGCACGATATCGGCAAAAATATTGTTGGCGTCGTGCTGCAATGCAACAACTATGAAGTTATCGATTTAGGCGTCATGGTGCCGGCGGAAAAAATCCTGCAGACTGCGCGTCTGGAAAACGTCGATATTATCGGTTTAAGCGGCCTGATTACACCGTCCCTTGATGAAATGGTGCATATGGCCAAGGAAATGGAGCGCCAGGGATTTGTTATCCCGTTGATGATAGGCGGTGCCACTACATCGCGCGCGCATACGGCGGTAAAAATCGAACCTAACTACCACGGGCCTACCGTTTATGTGACCGATGCGTCCCGAAGTGTCGGTGTAGCCAGCAATCTGCTGAGCGATGAGCTGAAAGATGATTTCGTCAAAAAAATCCGTGCGGAATACGCAGAGGTCAGAGAGCGGCATAAAGGTCGTGAGGCGAAAACCAAGCAACATACGCTGGCTGCGGCAAGGCGCAATAAATACGTGTGGGGTAATTATGAGCCGGTCAAACCCACGTTTCTGGGTACCAAAGTCATCGATCATTTCCCGCTGGACACGCTGGTCTGGTATATCGATTGGACACCGTTCTTTCAAACCTGGGAAATGGCTGGCAGTTATCCGAAAATATTCGACGATAAAGTCATCGGCAATGAGGCCAGAAAATTATTTGACGATGCCCAGGTCATGCTGAAAAAAATCATTACCGAGGAATGGCTGTCCGCCCGAGCTGTTATCGGCTTTTTTCCAGCCAATAGCGATGGCGATGATGTCATTGTTTATACGGATGATTCGCGCCGACAAATACTCGAGACCTTGCATCACTTGCGGCAACAGAACATGAAGGCGCCGGGCCGGCCAAATTTCTGCCTGTCCGATTTTATCGCGCCGGTCGATAGCGGCAAAGCCGATTATATTGGCGCATTCGCCGTCACAACCGGTATCGGCATAGAAGAAAAACTGCGGCAGTTTGAGCAGGATCATGACGATTACAGCGCCATTATGCTCAAGGCCCTGGCCGACAGATTGGCGGAAGCATTTGCCGAATACATGCATCAAGCAGTCAGAAAGGATTACTGGGGCTATGCCAAAGATGAGGCCTATGCCAATGAACAGTTGATCAGCGAGGCCTATCAGGGCATAAGGCCGGCGCCCGGCTATCCGGCCTGTCCGGATCATACCGAGAAAGCCAAGTTGTTTGAAATGCTGGATGTAACCGAAAGCACCTCAATAGAACTGACCGAAAGCTATGCGATGTACCCCGCCTCTGCGGTGAGCGGCTGGTATTTCTCTCACCCCGATGCGCAGTACTTCAATGTCGGTAAAATCGATAAGGATCAACTGGCGGATTATGCGCGGCGCAAAGGTATCGCTGAAGACGAGGCTGAGCGCTGGCTGGCGGGACATTTGCACTAATAATCACCAGGAATAAAACACGCATGACAATAAAACAGAAAATCGAGCGATCATTGGAAAGGCTCATGTATGCCAGTCGCTGGATATTAGCACCGATTTACGTAGGCATGAGCCTGGCGTTGTTGGCGCTTTCGATCAAATTCTTTCAGGAATTTTATCATTTCATTCCGCATATTCTAGAAGTTGACGAGTCGGATTTAATCCTCAAATTGCTGACATTGATTGACTTGACACTGGTCGCCAGCCTGATCGTTATCGTTATGTTCAGCGGCTATGAAAACTTTGTTTCGCGCATGGATCTGAGCGAGGAGACCGAGAAACTCGACTGGCTGGGCACGCACGATTATAACTCCCTGAAAATGAAGGTTGCCTCATCGATAGTCGCCATATCCTCGATCCATTTATTGAAGGTTTTTATGAATATACAAGCGACCGATAATAGTAAAATCATGTGGTATGCGCTGGTTCATATCACCTTCGTGGTATCCGCCTTACTCATGGGCTATCTTGACAAATTGACCAAGCACTGATGGTAAAACTACTGCTGCTGGGTACGCCGGGTTGTCATCTGTGTGAAGAGGCGGAAGCGATTATTGAAACATGTCGAGCGCAAGATGTCGCCCAGCTGGTCATCGAAACGGTGGATATAGCCGAGCAGACGCAATGGCAGACCGATTACGCGGTACGGATTCCTGTTTTATATCATCCGGCCACTCAACAAGATCTGGGGTGGCCGTTTGATCGCAACGATGTTAACGAATTTATTAGCGGATTAAGCAATGACTGAACACTTTAGAATAGAAAAAGACAGCATGGGCGAACTGGAAGTGCCGGCGGATGCCTTGTATGCCGCGCAGACGCAGCGCGCGGTCAATAACTTCCCGGTCAGCGGCTTGACCATGCCGCCGGCTTTCATCAAGACCGTGGCGTTGATCAAGCAAAATGCCGCCAGGGTCAACTTGGAACTGGGGGAACTTGACACCGCTATCGGCCAGGCGATCGTGCAGGCGGCCCAGCAAGTCATCGACGGCGATCATCTGCGGCATTTTCCTATTGACGTGTTTCAAACCGGCTCCGGCACCAGCACCAACATGAACGTCAATGAAGTGCTGGCTAATTTGGCCGGCCGGATCGCTGGTCAGTCGGTCAATCCGAATGATCATGTCAACATGGGGCAGAGCAGCAACGACGTGATCCCGACCGCTATTCATGTCAGCGCCGCGCTCGAATGCCAGAAAGTATTGCTGCCGGGGTTGGCGCATCTGGCCCAGGCCCTGGAAGACAAAGCCGCTGCTCTCGACCACATTACCAAAACCGGGCGCACGCATTTGATGGATGCAATGCCTGTGCGCCTGAGTCAGGAACTCGGCGGCTGGGCGCTACAGATCCGCAACGGCATCGACCGCATCAATGCCGCGCTGCCCCGGGTCTATAAGCTGGCTCAGGGCGGCACGGCGGTCGGTACCGGCATCAACGCGCATCCCGGGTTTGCGGCGAAATTCGCGCAGGCGCTCAGCGAAGAAACCGGGCTGCCGTTCGAGCCGAACGCATCGTTTTTCGAAAGTCTGAGCGCGCAGGACGCCATGGTGGAATTATCAGGCCAGATGAAAGTCATAGCGGTCAGCCTGATGAAGATTGCCAACGATTTGCGCTGGATGAACAGCGGCCCGCTGGCGGGCCTGGGAGAGATAGAACTGCCGGCGCTACAGCCTGGCAGCAGCATTATGCCCGGCAAAGTCAATCCCGTTATTCCCGAGGCGACGGCCATGGTGGCGGCCCAAGTGATCGGCAACGATACGACGATCACCATCGCGGGCCAATCCGGCAATTTCCAGCTGAACGTGATGCTGCCTGTGATCGCCTACAACATTCTGCAAAGCATAGAACTGCTCGGCAACGTCAGCCGCGTGTTGGCCGATAAGGCGATTGCCGGTTTCACTGTCCGGGAAGACAATCTGCAGCAGGCTCTGGCAAAAAATCCGATCCTGGTGACGGCGTTGAATCCGATCATCGGTTATTCAAAAGCCGCCGAAGTCGCCAAAGCCGCTTATAAACAGGGCCGGCCAATTATCGACGTTGCCGCTGAAATGACTGAACTGAGCCGGGATGAGCTGGAAAAATTACTAGAGCCAGCGCATTTAACCCGCGGCGGCATTAGCGAATAAACCGGCCCCGGCACAGGAAAGCGAGCCGAATAGCGCTCATCGCCCGACCGGTGCGCTCTCGATCTGTCGGTGTTTTGCGCAGTCTGATTCAAGCGGACTCTGAATCAGGCTGTGCAACCCAGCGCTCGATGATGATTCGATACATTCATGGAAGCGGTTTTAAGCCGTACCTAACCGGTTATGCATAAAGAACGTTCAGATCATATAGGTATACCGGTTTCCGCTGCCATCAGCCACAAGGCTCAGGTGGCTGACATCAGGTTTGGCGACAATCAGAATGCTTGTCGCAGTTGACGGTGCGGATTGCCGAGGCGCATCCGGTGTTGATCAATGGTGTGTCCGGCAAGTTCGATAACAGGGGGCGGGCATGTGATGGCGGCGATAGGTTGATGGTCTCGCCGGTAGCGGATGGACAGGCCGGGGAGCCGGTCTTCTGCGGCAAGCGTAGCACTCACCATGAGGTAACGCGATCTGTTGCACAAAGAAACCGGATCGTGCGACGCCGTTTTTTTGCAACAGTAGCCGGGGGGCAATACCATTGCCCCGATTCAATTTACAGCCTGTTTTTATGATTACTATCCGCGCAATCCGTTGGCTTGATGCGGCATTTTTGATCGCCTCCATCCTTGAGGCGACTGTTAATTTTTAGGCGGCTCCGCCTCCGCTGGCTTTGGTTCTTCCGCGGCCGCTTCTTCCTCGGACTCCATGATGACGGCGGAAATGCAGTTCATCATGCTTTCGGTATAGTTGCTATGTGCGTCGGCAAGCGCCTTGGCCGAGCCGAAATCGTTGCGCAATTCTTCCAGTGTTTTCCTGGGATCTTCAGAATCCTTCAACTTCAGCATCTTGGTATAGTTACGGTAAGCGGTCATGCGGTTGGGGTCGCCTGGGAAAATGCCGGGCATGTTTTTTGATGTCAAATCAACCACACAGTCGGCCATGTGCTGGGGCTCAATGTTATAGTCCTGGATATCTTTTTCTTTCTTCATTTGTTCCAATACAGCTTGTTCATATTGATTTTTGTCAGCACAAGCTGAAAGAAACAATGCGGAAAAGGAAATCAGCAGTAGTTTTTTCATGGAAGTGTTACCGTTATTCTGTCTTAAATTGAAATAGCAAGGCCGTCATTATACGCATATTGCCCACTCTGCGTTTTATGATTGTATAAAATAGAAGTGCAAGTCCGTTTCCTAACGAGCGCTGATGTCCTTCATGGCCTGCCTGATCCAGTCTTCGGCTTCGGCATTGATGTCAGCGGCTTTGCGCCCCTGGCTCTCAATGACCGGGCCAATCCTTACCTTGATCGTTCCCGGATATTTTAAAAAACTGTAGCGAGGCCAAAATTCCCCGGCATTAAGCGCAATCGGTATGACAGGATAGCCGGATTTTTGCGCCAGCATGGCACCGCCGGCGCCGAATTTCTTTTCTTCGCCGGGCGCCGTGCGCGTGCCTTCCGGAAAAGTCACCACCCACAAGCCGTCATGCAGGCAAGCCGTGCCTTCGTCCAATAGCCTTCGCAAGGCGGCACGCTGGTTTTCGCGATCTATGGCTATCGGTCTCAGTGTCGCCAGGGCCCAGCCCCACAGCGGCATCCAAAGCAACGAGCGCTTTAGCAGGGTGGTTTGGGGTGGCAGGATATGCCGTAACGCCAGCGTTTCCCAGGCCGACTGATGCTTGCTCAATACAATGGCTGCATCCAACTCCTTGATATGCTCCAGTCCCTCAACCTCATAGCCGAGGCCGCAGAAGAACTTCGTCATCCAGACTACAAGCGAGCACCAGGCGGTGGCGACTTTATAGCGTAAGGAAAAAGGTCCCAGTATGCATAAAAAAATCAGCAGGGCCACGAGAGTAGCGGTCGTGAAAATACAGATAAACAACAGGGCCGAACCGAGATAAAGCCGGATTTTACTGCCTGGATACGAGGTACTTTGCTGCGTCATAGAGATTTTCAAAAACAGGAATGTTGAGATCGGGATTATCCGTCAGGGTTTTTTTACCCTTGCCGGTCTTGACCAGTATCGGGCTGGCGCCGACAGCCTGAGCGGTTTGGATGTCGCGTAGCGCATCGCCGATAAAAGGTATGCCTTGCAGGTTGACTTGTTTGTCGGCGGCAAATAATTCCAGCAGGCCCGGCTTGGGTTTGCGGCAGGCGCAACCGTCAGCAGGGCCATGCGGGCAGAAATAAAGGCTGTCGATTTTGCCGCCTTTATCAGCGGCCAGTCTATGCATTTTGGCGTGGATACGGTCCAGCGTGGCCTGATCGAACAAGCCGCGCTGAAGTCCTGATTGGTTCGTGATGACGACGACCTTATAACCGTGCCGGTTGAGCAGGGCAATGGCTTCAAGGCTGCCCTCGATCGGACGCCATTCTTCCGGCGACTTTATATAGTCGTCCGAATCGTGATTAATGACACCGTCACGGTCCAGCAGAACGTATCGATCCATGCCTGATGTTTACGATTGCAATCTGGATATGTCGGCACAGGTCAAAAATTGTTCGGACACCAGCGTCAGCAGGGCCAAGCGGTTGGCGCGCAGGTCCAGGTCATCGGTCATGACCATGACGTGATCGAAAAAGGCATCCACATCATTTCTGAGCTGGGCCAGACGGTTCAGCGCGGCCTGATAGTCGCGATCCGCCAGTAAAGGCTGGATATCCCGGGCCGATTGCAAGGCAGCGGCTAACAGCTGTTTTTCTTGCGGATCCCTCAATTCGCCGACGCTGCCGGCCGCTTCGGTATCCGATTTTTTCAGGATATTGCGGATACGTTTGTTGGCCGCGGCCAGGCTTTCGGCTTCCGGCAGTTGCCGGAATGCTTTAACGGCCTGCAGGCGCTGGATAAAGTCCAGCGGTTCCGCGGGCGTCACCGATATAACGGCGTCAAATTCATCGGCACTATAGCCCTGATCGAGGCAGTAGCCTTTCAGGCGGTCGAAGACGAAATCGACGATCAGTTTATAAATCTCATCGTGCTCGAATTCGTGCGTGAACTGCGTCAGCGAGAATGCGATCAATTCCTTGATATTCAGATTCAGCCGGTTCTCGATAATGATGCGCAGCGTGCCCAGTGCCGCCCTGCGCAGAGCGTAAGGGTCTTTGTCGCCGGTCGGAATCAACCCCGCGCTGAATATGCCGGTCAGCGTATCGATTTTTTCCGCGATGGCCAGAATCTGGCCGGTCTTGCTGGCCGGCGTCGGGCTGCCGGATTGTTTCGGAAAATATTGTTCCTCAAGCGCCCAGGCGACCTCGGCCGGTTCATGGTCGGCCAGTGCATAATAGCGGCCCATGATACCTTGCAGGTTGCCGAATTCGCCGACCATTTCGGTCATCAGGTCGGTCTTGGCCAGCAATGCCGCGCGTTTGGCCAGTTCGGTATTCTCATTGAGGTTGTCGGCAATATACTCGGCGATCGTGACGACGCGTTCGGTTTTGTCGGCCAACGTGCCCAGTTTTTCCTGGAAGACGATGCTGGACAGGTTTAATAAACGCTCTTCCAGGGTTTTTTTTCTATCCTGTTTCCAGAAAAACTCGGCGTCGGACAAACGCGGCGTCACGACACGCTCGTTGCCGTGCTGTATCGATAGCGGATTGCTGCTTTCGATGTTACTGAAGGTGATGAAATGCGGCAGCAATCCCCCTTTGGCGTTTTTGACCGGGAAATATTTCTGGTTGGTCTGCATGGTCGTGATCAGCACTTCAGCCGGCAGTGCCAGAAACCGTGGATCGAAATTGCCGGTGATCGGAACCGGCCACTCGTTTAAAGCGGCGATCTCTTCGAGCAGGTCTTCTTCGATGTGCGCAGTGCCGTGAACGGCGGCGGCCGCCTGTTCGGCAGTCTTTCTGATCATGGTTTTGCGCTGCTCGAAGTCGACAATGACCTTGCCTTGCTCGAGCAGGATTTGGGCATAGTTCTCAGGCTTGTCGATAGTCAATGGTTGCGGCGCATGGAAGCGGTGGCCGTGCGTGGCGGCGCCGGTTTTCAGCCCCAAGATCTCGGTATCGATGACGGCATCGCCATATAACAGGACGGCCCAATGCACGGGCCTGACAAACTCGGTCGTGCTGCTGCCCCAGCGCATGCGTTTGGCGATCGGGAGCCCGGCAATGCTGTGCCGGATGATGTCCGGGATCAGGCTTTCGGTGGCCTGGCCCTGGATGTGCTGCGTGAAGGACAGCCATTCGCCCTTGTCGGTCTTCAGGCGTTCCAGTTTGTCGAAAGTCGTGCCGCAGCTGACGGCAAAGCCTTGGGCCGCCTTACTGGGTGTGCCGTCCGGCGCAAAAGCAGCTTGCACGGCAGGGCCTCGTTTTTCGACGGTTTTATCGGGCTGCGCCGTAGACAGGTCTTCAATCAGTACGGCCAGTCGCCGCGGCGTCGCATAGAAGCGGCTGACGCTGAAATCAAGTTCGGCGTCTTTCAGCCCTTGCGTGATGTTGTTCAGCAGGGCGGTCGCCATTTTCAGCAGGGTGGTCGGCGGCAGTTCTTCCGAGCCCAGTTCGAACAGTAAATGTTTGCTTGTCGCCATGGTTATGCTCCTTGTCCTGTCAGCATCGGGAAGCCCAGCGATTCCCGGCGTTGGTAATAGGCTTCGGCTACGGATTTAGACATGTTTCTGACTCTTAAGATGTAGCGTTGGCGTTCCGTGACCGAAATGGCGTGGCGCGCATCCAGCAGGTTGAACGCATGCGAGGCTTTCAGCACCATTTCATAAGCCGGCAGCGGCAGGTCCAGATCGATCAGTTTGCGGCATTCCTGCTCGTAGTTGTCGAAGCACTGGAACATGAACTCGACGTTGGCCTGCTCAAAGTTGTAGGCCGACATTTCCACTTCATTCTGATGGAACACGGCGCCGTAGCTGACCGTGCCGAACGGGCCCTTGGTCCAGATCAGGTCGTAGACGCTTTCCACGCCCTGCAGATACATGGCGATACGCTCCAGGCCGTAAGTGATTTCGCCCGTGACCGGCTTGCATTCGAGGCCGCCGACCTGCTGGAAGTAGGTGAACTGCGTGACCTCCATGCCATTCAGCCAGACTTCCCAGCCCAGTCCCCAGGCGCCCAGGGTCGGCGATTCCCAGTTGTCCTCGACGAAACGGATGTCGTGCTCGAGCAGATCCAGGCCCAGATGCCGCAGCGAATTCAGGTACAGGTCCTGAATGTTATCCGGCGACGGCTTCAACGCCACCTGAAACTGGTAGTAATGCTGCAAACGGTTCGGGTTTTCGCCGAAACGGCCGTCCGTGGGGCGGCGCGAGGGCTGGACATAGGCCGTGTTCCAGGGTTCAGGGCCTATGGCGCGCAGGAATGTGGCTGGATGAAAGGTCCCGGCCCCGACTTCCTGATCCAAGGGCTGCAATAAAATACAGCCCTGACTCGACCAGTATTTCTGTAAGGCCAGGATAAGTCCCTGAAATGTGGATACATCGTTATTTATACTCGACACGGCAGCAAAACCTGTTGGGCAATAAAAAGGCGTCAATTATAGCTTAAAAATGCCGGTGGAGTAGGTCCTTATTGCTGAGCCGTGATCACATCAAGTGCAGGCGTGCCCGTCTCAATCCGTATCAGGGGAAATTATTCCGCCGATTCCTGTTCCTCGTCTTCTTCTTCCTTCTCGATAGCCTCCAGCGCAAAGCCCGCCAGACTGCTAGCCGCGTCGGGCGATTTGGCGGGCGAAACCGAACCAAGCCCTTCGCTCAGGTTGATTTTCAGCTTGAGGTTGTTGGGCGAGTCGGAGTTGCTCAGCGCTTCTTCAAGCGAGATCGTGCCCTCCTTGAATAGCCTCAACAGATGGCTGTCGAAGGTCTGCATGCCGACGTTTTCCGATTTTTCCATGGCTTCCTTGATGGAGTGGATATCGCCCTTCTGGATCAGGTCGCGGACCAGTTGCGTACCCAGCAGGATTTCAATGGCGGCCGTGCGTTTGCCGTCGACGGTAGGCACCAGGCGTTGCGAGACGAATGCCTTCAGGTTCAGCGACAAGTCCAGCAGCAGTTGATTGCGGCGCTCCTCGGGGAAGAAGTTGATGATCCGGTCCAGGGCCTGGTTGGCGTTATTGGCATGCAGCGTAGACAGGCACAGATGGCCTGTTTCGGCAAAAGCGAGCGCGTGTTCCATGGTTTCCTGGCTGCGGATTTCGCCGATCAGAATGACGTCGGGGGCCTGCCTCAGCGTGTTTTTCAGCGCGTCTTCATAGCTTAGCGTATCGACGCCGACTTCGCGCTGGTTGACCAGCGATTTTTTATGCGGGTGGATATACTCGATAGGGTCTTCGATGGTAATGATATGACCGGATGCGTTGCTGTTGCGGTAATCGATCAGGGCCGCGAGCGAGGTTGACTTGCCGGAACCTGTGCCGCCGACGAACAGGATCAGGCCGCGCTTTTCCATGATGGATTTTTTCAGCACGGGCGGCAATCCCAGTTTATCGGCATTGGGAATATCGACCTTGATGTTGCGGATGACCAGCGCCAGACTGTTGCGTTGCTTGAAAATATTGACGCGAAAGCGGCCGATGCCGGGTTCGGAAAGCGCCAGATTCATTTCGGGTACCTGTTCGAACGCCTTTTGCTGCTCTTCATCCATCAGGCTGTAAGCGATTTCCTTGATACGTTCCCGGGTCAGCTTGATGTTTTCCAAAGGCTTCAGCGAGCCTTCGAATTTGGCGGCCGGCGGCGCATCCACGGTCAGGTAAAGGTCGGAGCCGTCTTTGTGGACCAAAATTTTAAGGTAGTCTTTGAATTCCATATTGCAATCGATGCCGAGAATAATGATTAAACCTTAAAGTTTAGGTGATGACTTACAGAAGTTGAAGTGGCATTGCCGAATAAACGGGTATAATAGGCCCATTTTTTAATATTTTTTGAGCGTTATGAGTCAACAAAGAAAAGCGGTAGCGTTGATTTCCGGAGGACTGGATTCAATGCTGGCGGCGAAGACAATTCTGGAGCAGGGGGTGCGGGTTGAAGGCATCAACTTCTTTACCGGTTTTTGCGTGGAAGGCCACACGCATGCCATCCGGGCAAAGGACAAGGCCAAACCCAAGCGCAATAATTCATTATGGGTTGCGGAACAGCTGGGCATCAAGCTGCATATCATCGATGTGATCGAGGAATACAAGGATGTGCTGATCAATCCGAAGCACGGCTATGGCGCCAACATGAACCCGTGCCTGGACTGCAAGATTTTCATGGTCAACAAGGCCAAGCAGTGGATCGCCGAGAACGGCTTCGATTTCATCATTACCGGCGAAGTGATCGGCCAGCGGCCGATGTCGCAGCGCAAGGAAACCATGCCGATCGTCGCGCGCGAGTCCGGCGCCGACGACTTGCTGCTGCGGCCTCTGTGCGCGAAGAATCTGCCGCCTACCTTGCCGGAGCGCGAGGGCTGGGTCGATCGTGAAAAACTGCATGATTTCAGCGGCCGCTCGCGCAAGCCGCAGATGGCGCTGGCCGAACACTACGGCTTCAGCGAGTACGCGCAGCCGGCCGGCGGTTGCTGTTTTCTGACCGACGCCAGCTATTCGGCCAAACTGGTCGATTTATGGCAGGCCCGCGACAACAATAAAGCCTATGACTTGGACGATGTAATGCTGCTGAAAGTCGGCCGCCATATCCGGCCCAGGCCGAATTTCAAAATGATCGTCGCCAGGGAAGAGGGCGAGGGCCGCTTTCTGCAGGGCTATAAAAAAGAATTCATGACCATGAGCAGCACGAGCCATAGCGGGCCATTGGTGCTGATCGACGGCTCGCCGTCCGACGAGGATTTGCAATTGGCGGCCGCCATTACCGCGCGCTACGGCCAGGGCCGTGAGGCCGATCGCGTCGATGTCAGCATCACGGACAAGGACTGCTCGACAAGAACGGTTCAGGTCAAGCCGTTGCCCGCCGATCAGATTCCGGAGGCATGGTTCATATGACGAGAGAGACGTTAAATGCCCGGCGCCTGCTGTGCCCCTTGCCGGTCATCCGCACGCAGGACAAGGTCAAGCAGCTTAAGGCCGGCGATCAGCTTGAGGTGATCGGCACCGATCCGGGCGTCATGCAGGACATTCCGGCCTGGTGCCGCATCAATGGCCACAAGGTGCTGGAAACCCAGGCCGATGACGGCGAATACGTCATTGTGCTGGAAGTGGGCGGCTAATGGCTGAAGTCTGTGATGCGGCAACCGCGGATAAGCTGAAAGCCCGGGCGACCTATGTCGGGGCGCTGGTCAATATTATCCAGACCGGTATTAAAATCGGTTTCGGCATCCTGGGCCAATCGGCCGCATTAATCGCCGACGGCATTCATTCCCTGTCGGATCTGCTGAGCGATCTGCTGGTGATTATCGCCATCAAGCTGGGCAGCCGCGAGGCGGATCATGAGCATCCTTACGGCCATCGCCGTTTTGAGACCATAGCGACGGTCATTCTGGGCATCGGCCTGATCGCCGTCGCCGGCGCCATCGTCTGGCATGTGCTGGAGCGCATCGCGGCGCCGGAAACCTTGTTGGTGCCGGATGCCACTACCTTGGGGGTCGCGGCCATTTCCATTCTGATTAATGAATGGCTGTATCACTACACCAGGCGCATCGCCAAAAAGACCCGTTCGAAGCTATTGCTGGCCAATGCCTGGCACCAGCGTAGCGACGCCCTGTCTTCGGTGGTCGTGCTCGGGGGCATAGCAGCCGTGCTGCTGGGCTACCCTTTCGCCGATGCGATTGCCGCCGTGCTGGTCGCGCTGATGGTGGCCAAGATCGGCTTGAATCTGGTGTTCGAGAGCATTAAGGAACTGGTCGATACCTCCTTGCCGCCGGAAATGGTCGCCGAAATCCGCGCGGCAATCCACCGCGTCGACGGCGTCGAGGGCATTCATCTGCTGCGCACGCGGCAAATGGGCGAGGACGCCTATATCGATGCCCATATCGTCGTCGATCCGCGCATAACCGTGTCGGAAGGCCACATGATCGGTGATGCGGTCAGGGATGATCTGGTCAGGCGCTTCGATGATGTCATGGATGTGCTGGTGCATGTCGATCCCGAGGATGACGAGGGGGTGCAGGATCAGTCCAGGCCGCTGTTGCGCAGCGATGTACAACGGCTGTTGGAACACTATCTGGCCGACATCAAGCCGTCTATCGAGGATTTCAGGATCCATTATCTCGATGGACAGATTGAAGTTGAAGTCATCTTGCCTTTTGCTATCTGCGAGCAGGCGCAGCGTCTGGAGCAAATCAAAAAACAGTGCGCGCTGATGAGCGCGGACATTAAAAAAATTGATCAAGTTTTCGTTTTTTTCAAAACCTAAGAAGGACTAAATCATGGCAGTACTCCCTCAGGGGCACCATTTTCCGGATATGCGTGAGGTGGCAGGGATCGCGCTGGGCACCGCCTGCGCGGGCATCAAACAGACCGAACGCGATGATATTTTAGTGATACAGATGCCGGAAAACACAAGCTGCGCGGCGGTATTCACGCAAAATGCCTTCTGCGCCGCACCCGTGCATGTGGCGAAAGCGCATCTGAATAATGCGCCGCGCTGGCTGCTGGTCAATTCCGGCAATGCCAATGCCGGCACCGGCGATCAGGGCATGCGCGACGCCCTGGCGACCTGCGCCGATCTGGCCGAGGCGGCGGGCGGTGCTGCCGGTCAGGTGCTGCCTTTCTCAACAGGGGTCATCGGCCAGTCCCTGCCAGTCGATAAAATCAAGGCCGCCTTGCCGGTCGCCGTGCACAATCTTTCGCCTCAGCACTGGGACAAGGCCGCACGCGCAATCATGACCACCGACACATTTCCCAAAGGCGTATCCAAGGTCTGCACGATTGCCGGTCAGCCGGTCACGATCAACGGCATTTCCAAAGGCGCCGGCATGATTCAGCCGAACATGGCGACGATGCTGGGTTTTATGGCCACGGATGCGAAGATAAGGCAGCCGCTTTTGCAGCAGTGTCTGGTCCAGGCTGTGGAGCAGTCGTTTAACCGTATCACCGTCGACGGCGACACTTCGACCAACGATGCCTGCGTCCTGATTGCCAGTGGTTGTTCAGCGGCGCCGGAAATCGAGGAAGATAGCGATCATTACCGGATTTTTGCCGAGGCCGTCATGGAAGTCTGCAAGCAACTGGCCGAAGCCATCGTCAGGGACGGCGAAGGGGCCACCAAGCTGATGCGTATCGTGGTCAAACAGGCGGCAACTGATGAGGAAGCCGTGCGCGTCGGCAAGACCATCGCGCATTCGCCGCTGGTCAAGACCGCTTTTTTCGCCAGCGATCCCAACTGGGGGCGGATTCTGGCTGCCGTGGGCCGGGCCGGTGTGGAAAACATGGATCTGGACAAGGTGGAGATTTATCTGGACCAGGTCTGTATTGTCAGAAACGGCGGACGGGCTGACGACTATACCGAGGCAGCCGGCCAACGGGTCATGGACCAGCAGGAAATCACCGTGACGGTGGCGCTGGGGCGCGGCGAAGCCAGTCAGGAAATTCTGACCTGCGATTTTTCCTATGATTATGTCAAGATCAATGCTGAATATAGAACTTAACGAGCGGGATCATGCGTCTTTATACTCGACGAGTAGCGATAGATTGATATGAAGCCTCTTCAGGTTGCGGTTGGCGTGGTAAAAGACACGGCCGGGCGGATTTTGATTTCGCTGCGGGACCGGTCCTTGCATCAAGGCGGCCTGTGGGAATTTCCGGGCGGCAAAATAGAGCCCATGGAAACGGCCGAACAGGCGTTAAGCCGCGAGCTCAAGGAGGAGCTCGATATTACCGTCGAGGTCGCCTGTCCGCTTATTTCCCTGGAACATCAATACCCTGATTTGTCGGTCCAGCTGCATGTCTTTCTGGTGGAGCAGTTCTCGGGCCGCGCCAGAGGCTGCGAAGGCCAGCCGTTTAAATGGGTGACTCCCGATGAACTGGATGACTATGCGTTTCCGGCAGCCAATGGCCCCATTATCATGGCGGCCCGGTTACCGGCCTATTATGCGATTCTGGATGATGCCGATGAGTCGAAGTTGCTGGCCAATCTGCAAAAAATATTGAACCGGGGCGTCAAGCTGGTACAGGCGCGCCTGAAGTCCTTACCCTTTGTTGCCGTCCAGGCGTTTATCGATCGGGCTTACCCTTTGTGCAGGCAGCATGGCGCTCTGTTGCTGATGAATTCGGCTGTGGACAGAGCCTATGAACTCCATGCCGACGGCGTCCATTTGACCGGCAGGCATTTAATGGCGCTAGAAAAACGGCCTGCACACATCAAATGGCTGGCGGCTTCCTGTCATAGTCTTCAGGAACTGCGGCATGCGCAGGCCATCGGCATTGATTTTGCCGTTTTGGCGCCCGTGTTGCCCACTCAAACGCATCCGGGGGCGCCGGCGCTCGGCTGGCGGCAATTCAGCGAGATGGTCTCCGAAGTGAATTTGCCTGTTTACGCCCTGGGCGGCATGTCATTATCGTGTCTTATGACGGCGCGGCAGGCTGGCGGGCAGGGGATTGCCGCGATCAGGGGATTTCTGGATTAATCAGTGCCGGAATGTATCATCGTTATCGCCGTCGTCCTCGGACAAGGGTTCTCCAGGAATCTTTTTTTCTTCCATGGCCCATTCTCCCAGATCGATCAGTTTGCAGCGTTCGCAGCAGAAAGGCTTGAATTTCTGCTCCGGCGTCCAGGGCACGGGGCGTTTGCATGTGGGACATTTGACGATAAGCGGTTTGTCGGATGTTGGCATCAAAACAGACAGCAGGTTAAGGAGAAAGGAATGTCGTCAGGTGTTTGAGTCGGGCGCTTGTTATCGGAAGACGGCGCCATGAACCGAATGGTGCAACGGTGTTTGCCGCCGCTGATTTCCGCAAAACAAGGGATGGATTTATCCACGCTCACTTTCAGCAACTGGAAAGGCTGGCTTCTGTCCAGCGATAACTGAAAAAAGCCGGCTTCAGCAACTTCCCGGGTCGGTGCGTTGCTGTTGCGTATAAAGCCGAGTATCAGGTCGATGGCTGTGTAAATGTCCATGAACGGCCGGCTCCATTGCTCCAGGTCTTTCAAACGTATGGGTTCATCCTGTTCCAGCCAGTAATGGAATTCAGGCAGATCGAAACAACAGGTGCCCCCGGGGATCGAGCTGCGTTGAGCGATGCTTTGGAACAAGTCGCTTTCCATGACGTTAATGCCGATTTTGCCGCTGACGGCATAAAGCCGCTTGCTGGTCTGGGTGACTTGTTGCAACAGCTGTGTCAGTTTCTCCTTATCTACGCCATCGCTGTTGGCGACTTTGTTCAATACTTTGGCATGACGGTCCAGTTCCTTCAGAATTTCCGATTTCAGGTCGTTGCGCCTGAAAATCATCATGATGTCAAGCAGGACGTTAAGTGCGGCACGTTTGTCATCGACTGTCGGTCCGACCAGAAAATGACTGAATTGTTGGAACAGCTGTTCAAGCCGTATGAAAACCCGGATTCGTTCATTGAGTGGAAATTCATAGGTAATATTGGTATTCACGAATAGGTGTATCCTAGCTGGCGCTTAATGAGAGGTATAAATTGTGCAGTTTTTTGACCTGTTCTGCAAGTCCGTAATCAGATACGGAATTGTCGATAAGATCATCCGCATGCGATTTTCTATAGGCGCGCGATACTTGGCTGTCCAGGATGGATTGGATTCTTTCGAGGGTAAGATGGTCGCGTTTTTGAACGCGCGCTATCTGTATTTCGACCGGGCAATCGACCACCAGTACCCGGTCGACAAAATGGGCCATATTGGTTTCGAACAATAAGGGTATGGCGATGATGCAGTAGGGCGCATTCAGTTTTTCAAGTTCCGCTTGTATGGATTGGTAAACCAGCGGGTGAAGAATGGCTTCGAGCTTTTGTTTTTGGGCCGGATCGGAAAATACGATTTCCCTGAGCCGGGCTCTGTTCAGTGAACCATCCGGATGAAGTATATCGGCGCCGAATTGGTGTCGTATCTGCTCGAGCGCGGGCTGGCCCTTGCCTACCAGTTCGTGCGCTATCTGATCGGCATCGATAATGGGACTGCCGTGTTCGGCGAACAGGTGCGCGACGGTTGTTTTGCCGCAACCGATACCGCCGGTCAGACCGATTTTAAGCATGTCTCTATAAACCTACTGTTGCAAGATAGAGCCGGTTGATGTCATTGCCCCATAGCAAGGCGATCCATCCCGCCATTGCCAGGTAAGGGCCGAACGGGATCGGGATCCTATGGTCGCGTTTGACAAAAACGACCATGGCAATGCCTATGACCGACCCCACCAGCGATGACAATAAAATAATAACGGGCAGGCTCTGCCAGCCCAGCCAGGCGCCGAATAAAGCCAGTAATTTAAAATCGCCATAACCCATGCCTTCTTTACCCGTCGCCAGTTTGAACAGATGGTAAACAGTCCACAGCGCCAGATAACCGGCAATAGCTCCTATGATACTGGCGTGCGTGTCGGCAAATAGTGCAAACAGGCTCAAAAATAATCCCACCCACAATGTCGGTAAGGTGATGGAATCCGGCAATAACTGGTGGTCGATGTCGATAAAGCTCAGTGCAATCAACGACCAGGTCAGCGCCAGGGCAAAAACGGTCTGTGGCGTATAACCGAAATGCCAAGCCACAATCGCCGAGGCAATGGCCGTGAAAGTTTCAATAAGCGGATAGCGCAAGGAAATGGGAGTCTGGCATTGCGCGCATTTGCCTTTAAGAAATACATAGCTGATAACCGGGATATTTTGGTAGGGCTTGATAGGCGTATTGCAGTTTGGGCAGCGCGATAAGGGCAGGGACAGATTAAAGGGCTCCGTTTCAGATTCTTCATCCTGCTGTAGTTCCAGGTAATCCATGCATTCCTTTTTCCAGTTGCGCTGCATCATGATCGGCAACCGGTAAATGACGACATTGAGAAAACTGCCGACCATTAAGCCGATAATACCCGCCAGCGCGGATAGGATATAAGGTGAATTTAAAAGGGTACTCAGCTGTTGCATCATGTGTTTCAGGAAAAAGATACGCTCCATGTGCTGGAGCGTAGGTTGAACGGTTATCGTTTTTTTGCGGCTATAAATGTTAGCCCACAGCGGCGCCGAGTTTGAAAATAGGCAGGTACATGGCCACGATCAGGCCGCCGACCAGAACGCCTAAAACCGCCATAATGATCGGTTCCATCAGGCTGCTTAAATTATCGACCAGATTGTCGACCTCCTCTTCATAAAAATCGGCGACTTTGGACAACATGGCGTCGAGGGAGCCTGATTCCTCACCGATGGCGACCATCTGTATGACCATGTGAGGGAAAAGCTCGGCCTGCTGCATGGCAAATTGCAGCCGTTGCCCCATGGCCACTTCCTCGCGCATTTTTAACACGGCGTCGGCATAGATGATATTGCCGCAGGCGCCGGCTACCGATTCCAGGGCTTCCACCAGCGGCACGCCGGCCGCCGACATTGTGGACAGGGTTCTGGCAAAGCGGGCGATGGCCGATTTATTTAAAATCATGCCAACTATGGGTATTTTCAATAACATCTTATCCATGAAATGATTGAAGGGGCGCGAGCGTTTTTTGAAAAAAATAAACGTGTAGATTGCCCCGCCGATGCTGCCGAATAACAGCCACCACCATTCCTGCATCCATTCCGATATGCCGATGACAAATTTTGTGAAAGCCGGCAAATCGGCGCCAAAGCTCTGAAAAAGTTCTTCAAACACAGGCACGACGAAAAGCAGCAGAATAGCCGTGACAATAAACGCCACGACCAGCACCGCAATGGGATACGTCAGCGCCTTCTTGATCTTCTTTTTCAGGGATTCGGTTTTTTCCTTGTAGGTCGCGATCTTGTCCAGCAGGGATTCCAGCACCCCCGCCTGCTCGCCGGCCTCAACCAGGTTGCAGAACAGCTCATCAAAATGCAGCGGCCTTTTATTGAGCGCTTCGGCCAATGTAGAGCCGCCCTCGATGTCGGCTTTGATTTCCAGCAGCATCTTCTGCATGCTGGGGTTGTCGTGCCCCTTGCCGATAATGTCGAAAGACTGCACCAAAGGCACGCCCGCTTCCAGCATCGTCGCCAGTTGCCGGGCGAAGACCGCTATATCGCCCGGTGTGATTGACTGGACTCTGGCGGTGAATAAGGGCTTGGGTTTTTTCTTGAGTTTGGTTACGCGTATACCCATGCGCCTCAGGTCGGTTCTGGCTATTATCTCGCTTTTCGCCGTGATCTGGCCTTTAGTCTTTTTTCGGGCTTTATCGACGCCTTCCCAGATGAAATCCAGTTGTTCAATTTGTTCTGCCATAGTTATTCCTTCGTTACGCGGTCAATTTCTTCCAGAGTAGTAATACCCATACGAACTTTGTTCAATCCCGATGCGCGCAAATCATTAATACCTTCGGACTTGGCCTGCTCAGCCAGTTGCATGGCATTGCCGCCTTCAAGAATCAGCGCGCGCATTTTTTCACTCAATGTCATCACCTGATAAATGCCGACGCGGCCTTTATAGCCGTTGGTGCAATGGTCGCAGCCTACGGAATTGAAAATCTGGAGTCCGTCCAGTTCTTCTTCTTTAAAGCCGGCGGAAATCAGGACCTTGGCCGGATAATTGGCCGGTTTCTTGCAGTGTTCGCATACGCGCCGCGCCAGGCGTTGCGCCATGATCAGGTTAACGGCGGAAACGATATTGAAGGGCGGAATACCCATTTGCATGAGCCGGTTCAGTGTTTGCGGCGCATCGTTGGTATGCAGGGTCGATAATACCAAATGCCCTGTCTGCGCGGCTTTAACGGCGATTTCCGCGGTTTCCAGGTCGCGAATCTCGCCGACCATGATGATATCGGGATCCTGGCGCAGAAAGGCGCGCAGGGCTGAAGCGAAGGTCAGGCCGGCCTTGACATTCATATTGACCTGATTGATGCCTTCCACCGTGATTTCAACAGGGTCCTCGGCCGTGGAGATATTGCGTTCAATGCTGTTAAGAATATTCAGGCCGGTGTACAGCGTGACCGTTTTACCGCTGCCGGTCGGACCGGTAACGAGGACCATGCCGTAGGGCCTGTGGATGGCCTCAAGAAACAGTTTTTCCTGTTCCGGTTCAAAACCCAGCTTTTCGATGCCGATTTGAGCGCTGGTCGGGTCCAGAATACGCAGAACGACTTTTTCACCGAACAGTGTAGGGCAGGTATTGACACGAAAATCAATCGCCCGGTGTTTCGATAAAGTCATTTTAATGCGGCCATCCTGCGGGACCCTGCGTTCGGCAATATCCATCTTGGCCATGACTTTGATGCGGGAAATGATGCGGGTCGCGATACTGGCCGGCGGACTGGCGACTTCATGCAGGATGCCGTCAGACCGGAAACGTATGCGGAAGTTTTTTTCATAAGGTTCCAGGTGAATGTCCGAGGCGCCTTTTTTTATCGAATCCAGCAGGATTTTATTAACGAAGCGGACAATGGGGGCATCGTCAACGTCGGAATTGCCGTCATCCTTAGCCATGTCCTCATCGCCAGCGGCGATGTTCAGGTTGTCCAGATCCTCGTCGAGAAGATCTTTCATGGATAAATCCGCCGCGGCATCCAAAGACGTTTCGATCGCCTTGACGAGCTTGTTTTCCTCAACCAGTATGGTTTCGGGATTAAGCCGGCTTTGGAACTTGATGTCATCCAGCGCCTGGAAGTTAGTCGGATCGGAGACGGCGATAAATAGCGTTTTGCCGCGCGTAAAAAGCGGCAGGACATGATGCTGGCGTATCAGTTTTTCGCTGATCACTTTGACCGGCAGGCTGCGGCAGTCTATGGCGTCAAGATCAAAGAAAGGGATGCCGAACTCAAGAGACGCTTTTGTGGCGACGGCTTTGCTGTCAATAAGATTGTTGGACACCAGGTAGGTTATGAGCGGGATTTTCTTTTTTTGCGCTTCCTGGAGATGGCTTTGGGCTTCGTTTTCGGATAGCAGGCCGCCTTGAATTAAGCACTTTGCGAGACCATTGAATTGTAGATCGGTTAATACGGTAGCCATGCGATGATTGGGTTAATGCAACTGTATAGGCAAATATAGATGAAATAAGAGGTTTGTCCAATAATAGGCACGGGCGGAAGCGCTTTCGCCCGTGCCTGGCGCTTTTATAAAGCCTGGATTTTGCGGTGCTGTTCTTCGAGATTGTTCAGCGAGGAGCGTAAATCGGCCAGTTTGGCTTTTTCTTTGTCAATGACATCGGCCGGCGCTTTGTCGATGAAGGCCGGATTGCTTAATTTGCCTTCGATTCTGGGCAGTTCCTTGATGATTTTCTGAATTTCCTTGTCCAGTCGCGCCAGTTCGGCTGCCTTGTCGATCAGGCCGGCCATCGGAATCAGGATCTTCATCTCGCCGACCAGCGCGATAGCCGATTCGGGCGCCGTTTCGTCGGCATCGAGCCAATTGATCGATTCGAGACGGCCCAGCTTCAGCAAATAGATTTGATTGTTGGCTAAGCTGGTTCTGTCAGCATCGGAACCGTTCTGCAGCAGGACCGGCAGCGGTTTGCCCGGCGCGATGTTCATCTCGCCGCGGATACGGCGCACGCCCAGGATAAAGTTCATGACCCAGTTGATTTCAGCAATGGCAGTCGTATCGATCTGAGCTTCATCGGATTTCGGGTACGGCTGCAGCATGATGGTTTCGGCCTCGATTCCGGCCAATGGCGCAACGCGCTGCCAGATTTCCTCGGTAATGAACGGCATCAATGGATGCGCAAGGCGCAGCACGTTTTCCAGTACCGTCAACAGCGTACGGCGCGTGCCGCGTTGTAGCGCCTCATTGTCAGACTGCAGCGAAATCTTGGCCAGCTCCAGATACCAGTCGCAGTATTCGTTCCAGGTGAACTCATAAATGGCCTGGGCCGCCAGATCGAAACGGTAGTTGTCGATGGCGTTGGATGTTGTCGCGATGACCTGATGCAGTCGGGCGGTGATCCAGCGGTCGACCTGCGTGTATTCGCAAGCGCCTGACAGGCCGTTATCCTGGCCTTCGGTATTCATCAGCACGTAGCGTGCGGCGTTCCAGAGCTTGTTGCAGAAATTGCGGTAGCCTTCGGTACGTGCCAGGTCGAAGCGGATGTCGCGGCCGGTCGAAGCCAGCGAGGCGAACGTGAAGCGCAAGGCGTCGGTGCCGAAAGACGGAATGCCGTCCGGGAACTGTTTGCGCGTGGCCTGCTCGATCTTTTTGGCCAGATGCGGCTGCATCATGCCCGAGACGCGTTTGGCGACCAGGGTTTCCAGATCGATGCCGTCGATGATGTCGATGGGATCGAGCACGTTGCCCTTGGATTTGGACATTTTCTGGCCCTCGGCATCGCGTACCAGGCCGTGAATGTAGACTTCCCGGAACGGCACATCGCCCTGGAATTTCAGCCCCATCATAATCATGCGCGCGACCCAGAAGAAGATGATGTCGAAGCCGGTGACCAGCACGCTGGTCGGATAATGCCGGGCCAGTTCGGGCGTGTTGTCGGGCCAGCCCAGCGTCGAGAACGGCCACAGGGCGGACGAGAACCAGGTGTCGAGCACGTCTTCATCCTGCTTCAGCGCATAGTCGGCCGGCAGATTGTGCGTGGCGCGGACTTCCTGTTCCGAGCGGCCGACATAGGTGTTGCCCTGATCGTCATACCAGGCCGGAATCCGGTGCCCCCACCAGATCTGCCGGGAAATGCACCAGTCCTGAATGTTGCGCATCCAGTCGAAATAGGTGTTTTTCCAGTTGTCGGGCACGAATTTGATCGCGCCGGTTTCGACGGCCTCGATGGCCGGCTTGGCCAGCGGCTCGACCCTGACGTACCACTGATCGGTCAGCAGCGGCTCGATGACGCTGCCGGTGCGGTCGCCGCGCGGCACCATCAGCTTGTGGTCGACGATTTTTTCCAGCAGGCCCTGGGCGTCCAGGTCGGCGACCATCTGCTTGCGCGCCTCGAAGCGGTCCAGACCGACGTATTTCGCCGGGAGCAGGTCCCCTTCCGTGTCCAGATTGGCGCGCACGGTGGCGTCGACCGTGAAGATATTGATCAGGCCGCCGTGCGGCAGTTCGCTGATGGCTGATGCATTACGGTGCCTTGTCCACACCTCGTAGTCGTTGAAATCATGCGCCGGCGTGATCTTGACGCAGCCGGTGCCGAACTCGGGGTCGACATATTCATCGGCAATGATCGGGATGCGGCGGCCGGTCAGCGGCAGTTCGACAAACTCGCCGATCAGGTGCTTGTAACGCTCGTCATTCGGATGAATCGCGACGGCGGCATCGCCGAGCAGGGTTTCGGGGCGCGTCGTGGCGACGATCAGGTGGCCCTGGCCATTGGACAGCGGATAGCGCATGTGCCACATCGAGCCGTTTTCCTCTTCCGACAGCACTTCCAGGTCCGAGACCGCCGTATGCAGCACCGGGTCCCAGTTCACCAGGCGCTTGCCGCGGTAGATCAGGCCTTCTTCATACAGGCGGATAAAGACTTCCTGGACGGCTTCGGACATGCCCTCGTCCATGGTGAAGCGTTCCCGGTTCCAGTCCAGCGACGAGCCCATGCGGCGCAGCTGGCGTGTGATCGTGCCGCCTGATTGCTCCTTCCATTCCCAGATTTTTTCGATGAATTTTTCGCGGCCGTAGTCGTGGCGGGTCTTGCCTTCGGCATCGATCAGGCGCTCGACGACCATCTGCGTGGCGATGCCGGCATGGTCGGTGCCGGGCTGCCACAAAGTGCTGTAGCCCTTCATGCGGTGGTAACGCGTCAGCGCATCCATGATCGTGTCCTGAAACGCGTGCCCCATATGCAAACTGCCGGTCACATTGGGCGGCGGGATCATGATGCAATAAGATTCACCGTCCTCTCTGGCTGCAAAATAGCCTTTTTCTTCCCAGGTTTGATACCAGCGTTGTTCGATTGAATGGGGTGCGTATGTTTTTTCCATGGATGATTGTTATTTCTCGTAAGGGTAATTTGTTTAAGACGCAAGGTAACGTTATACCTTATGCCTTGAGTTTTCATGCTCAATTTTATGTGTGCTAATGGCCAGTCCCCGCTGTTGGTATTGGCGATAGCGCTGCCTGCCGGCGGCCTTGGTTGTTTCGCTGTTGTCGAGAATTTCCAGCAGGCGTTCGATCCGGTCAAGCTCCCGCGGGCATTGCGAGGACAGATTAATCAAGGTTCTCTGCCAGCTTTCAGGCGCCTGTCGAGAACCGATCAGGATCACGTTGTCAAGATCTGGCCGTTCGCCTGCATAGACCTGATGGGGTATGAAACTACCTGCCCTGAAAGTCCAGAGCAGGTTGTCCATGATTTCGCTTTGTTCGTCCGAGTCGGTCAGCACATAACAGAAATGGCCGCTGCGATAGGCTTTCTCTATCAGTTTGCAGGCGAACAGATAGCGTTCCTGTAACGAAAGAGACGGCAATATATAGAAGCTGACTTCCGGCATGCGCTTTTAAGCCTTGGGCGTGCGGTTGATCAAGTATTGGCACAAAAGCGGAACAGGGCGGCCGGTCGCGCCTTTGGTCTGGCCGGTGCGCCAGGCGGTGCCGGCGATATCCAGATGCGCCCAGCGGAAGTTTTCGGCGAAACGCGACAGAAAGCAGGCCGCCGTAATAGTGCCGGCATCCTTGCCGCCGATATTGGCCATGTCGGCGAAGTTGGATTTGAGCAGCTCCTGGTATTCTTCCCACAGCGGCAGGCGCCAGAGACTGTCGGTGGCCGTCTCGCTGGCCGCGAGCAGTTCATTGCACAATCTGTCGTCGTTGCCGAGCAGGCCGCTGGGCACGCGGCCCAAAGCCACCAGGCAGGCGCCGGTCAAGGTCGCCAGGTCGATCACGACATCGGGGTTATAGCGTTCCGCATAGGTCAGCGTATCGCAAAGAATCAGGCGGCCTTCGGCGTCCGTGTTCAGGACTTCGATGGTCTTGCCGGACATGCTGGTCAGAATGTCGCCCGGCTTGTTGGCATTGCCGTCGGGCAGGTTTTCCGATGAGGGGATCAGGCCGACGATGTTAAGCGGCAGATCCATTTGCGCGGCGGCCAGGAACGTGCCGAGAACGGCCGCGCCGCCGCACATGTCGTATTTCATTTCATCCATGCCCGCCCCCGGTTTCAGGGAAATGCCGCCGGCATCAAAGGTGAGCCCTTTGCCGATCAGAACGATGGGCTTGCCGTTTTTGTCGCCGCCATGATATTCCAGCGCAATCAGCTTGGCCGGCTGGCGGCTGCCGCGCGAGACCGACAGCAAAGCCCCCATGCCCAGCTTCTCCATGTCGGATTCTTCCAGCACGCTGACCGTCAGTTTGTCGAATTTTTTGCCTAATTCGGCCGCCTGGCCGGCAAGAAAGGTCGGGGTGCAGATATTGCCCGGCAGGTCGGCCAGGTGTTTGGCCAGATTCACCCCGTCGGCAATCGCGCGCCCTTGTTCCATTCCCGCTTGCGCCAGGGCGCTCTCGCTTTGCGGCGCGCAGATGGCTACCCGTTCAATCTTGCTTTCCGTTTCCTTGTCGGATTTCAGTTCTGTGAATTGATAGGCGGCATCGCTGAAGACTTCGATGATTTGACGGGTTTTCCATTGCCAATCGCCGGCTGTCACATCACATTCGGCCAGGCAACAGGCGACGGATTTTATTTGCGGCTTTTTCAGGCTGTTGATGGCCGCCGCCAGCGCCTTGCGGTAATTCTTGCCCGATAAAGACTCTTTTTTGCCCAGGCCGACCAGCAAAATGCGTTCGATAGAGCTGTCGGGGATGACGTTGATCAAGAGCGTTTCACCATTTTTTCCGCTGATATCGCCGCGGCTGACGATGTTGCTGATGATTCCCTGAGTGCTGTTGTCAAGGGTCATGGCCGCCGGGGTCAGTTGCTGGTCCTCGTAAACGCCGACAATGATGCAGTCAGATTGCAGTTTTTCTAAAGGCGTGATTTCTATAGAATAGTCCATAATTTTTATCGTGTAGTTGCGAGAGAATGAGTATCTTGACAAGGGGCCGTCTGTACGCCGTTTTCAAGATGGGCTGTTTAGTTTTGAATTATACAACACAAATTTATTTTGATGGGGAGACAGGCTTGGGAGCAGATTGGCCGCAAGGCTATAAAAGGGAACGGCGTCCGTTGATTACCGTTCTGGACCGATTGATTATGCGCGATTTGATCAAAACATTGCTAGCTGTTTTGACCGTGATTGTCGTGATTATCGTCAGTCGGAGGTTTATCAAAATCCTGGATAAGGCGATTGAAGGACAGGTGTCGAACGAAACCCTGCTGAGCATCCTGGGCCTGAAAATGGTCGTTGCCAGCATTTCTTTCCTGCCGGCCGCTTTATTCATGGCGGTGTTGATGGTATTGGGCCGCATGTATCGGGACCAGGAAATGTCGTCGATTGCGTCCGCCGGAGGCGGGGCCGGCACTATTTACCGGGCCGTGTTCCTGCTGGTTTTCCCGTTGAGTGTCGTGTCCGCGGGGTTGTCGCTGTATGTGGCTCCCTGGGCCGAAGCCAAGACCGAGGAAATAATGCATCAGGACGAGCAGTCCGCCGATATCAGGGGCGTCGCGGCTGGCAAGTTCAGCGAATACAGCCAGGGCGACCTGGTTTTTTATGTGGAAAAGATCGGTGACGATAAAAAAATGCACAAGGTGTTCGTGCAACAGAGGCAGCTTAACGGCAAGCTGGCCACTATCAACTCTGAAGCCGGCCGGCTGGCGGAACTGGAGGGCGGCCGCTACATGATACTGGAGCATGGCGAGCGTATCCTGGGGATGCCGGGCGCGTTGGATTATGTGATTGAAAATTTCGTCGAATATGCCGTCAGAATCGAAGAGAGAAGCTCGGTCATCAATACCAGCCGGGAAGCGGTGGCGATGGATGTGCTATGGAATTCCGAAGTCATACGCGATGTCGCCGAGCTGCAACGCCGCTATTCGATCCCTTTAAGCATGATTTTTCTTAGTTTCCTTGCCGTGCCGTTGGCACAAAGCGCGCCGCGGGGCGGTGTTTACGGTAATATGACGATCGCCTTTTTAATCTATTTCAGTTACGGGAATCTCATCCGCGTCAGTCAAAGCTGGGTCATCAATGAAACGATACCGGTTTGGCTGGGAGGCATTGGGGTGTATTGGATATTGGCGTTGGTCGGTGTGGGACTTTTGATAAAGCTGTATGGATGGCAGTGGGTGATGATGAAACTCAGGGAAAAGGTGGCGAGATGAATGTCCTGACTCGGTATATCGTCATAGAGATTTTAAAAGGCTCGCTTATTGCCATTTTGTTACTGTTGACCCTGTTTAACCTGTTTACCTTCAGTGATGAATTAAAGGATCTGGGCAAGGGCCATTATGGCCTGAATGAAATTTTTTCTTATCTGGCCCTGACTTCGCCGCGGGTCTTTTATGAATTGATGCCATCGTCGGCCTTGCTGGGCAGCCTGTTCATATTGGGGTCCATGGGTAATAACCGTGAATTGATTGCCATGCGCGCGGCGGGTCTGTCCGTTTTGGGCATCATTAAAGCGGTCATGCTGTCCGGTGCGATTTTAGTGATGATTTCCATCGTCGTCGGCGAATTTGTGGCGCCCCTGGCTGAACGCACGGCGCAGATGATCAAGTCCACGGCCCAGCATGAGCAGGTGACCATGGATTATCGCTATGGCCTTTGGCTGCGCGAAGACAGGAAGTTCATTAATGTCCGGCAAATTGTCGATGACGGGCATCTTGTGGATATCACTATCCATGAGCTGGATGATCAAGACCGTTTGCGCCAGACCCTGCATGCGGATAAGGCGACGTTTCTGAAGGGGCAGCAATGGAAACTGGAAGGTATCAGGCAATCGGTGATTTCAAAAGAATTAATGACCGCCAGTACCCGGGGCGAACTGGTCTGGCAGTCCTCGATCGCGCCGGATTTATTGAAAATTGTGGTGGTAAGTCCCGATAACATGTCGCTCTATGATCTGGGCAAGTACATTGGTTTTCTGAAGGAAAATCATCAAAAAGCCCATATCTTTGAAATGGCATTCTGGGGCCGCGTAGTGAACCCTTTGGTCACCTTTGTCATGCTGCTGGTTTCCGCGCCGTTTGTGATTGGCGTTAAACGGGGCGTCAGTGTCGGCGCCAGGATGATGATAGGGGTCATTATCGGTATGGGATTTAACATTTTCGACAAAATTGTCGGTCATGTCGGGCTGATCTACGATCTCAACCCCCCGCTCATGGCGATTTTACCCAGCCTGACGGTCTTGGCGCTGGCGCTGTCGGCCCTGCGGCGCGTGCAATAATGAGTGCGCGGGGCAGCCTGCATGCAGATGCTGTCCCGCTTCATATCACTCTCCGAAGGTTTTCCATAAGCGGCGAGGAAGCGCCAAAAATATTATAAAAAACACGACTATACTGATACGTCTTGCTAGTGAATATTTTGTATATTGTGAGGATGTAAAATGGAAAATCCAAGATTCAGGACGGCGCCGGATATAACCGATTATAAAATTCCTTTTGCGGTGAATGAGCAAGCTCTCACCGAGTGGTTGCAAACCTTGTCCATGCGGCAGGATTACAATTCCTGCAAGGAAATCTTCTGTACCTTGCAGGCTTTTACCCGCATCGAAATCGATCCTCGGCAGCACTTGGCATATCTGCAAAAGATCAACACTTGCCTGGAACAACTCGTTAGGCAGTTGGAAAGAATTTATCTGGATGCCGGGTTTCCGCTCAGTAAGGAAGAGCGGGCTCATGTCGATATTGTCACGTTTGCCTTCGTGATGCTGGCTGAAAATTACTCGCTTCTGGGCGACAGACTGATTGCCCGTTCTGATGCGCCTGAGGCGGCTTTCTATCTGGCTTTACAGGCGGCAGGCAAAGCGTTAAAGCATATGTCGCAAGTTTACATGCAACCGTATGAAGGATTTTGGCTTTTCTGCTATCGGATTTATTCGGTAGCCGAGCAGGCAGGGTTTCTGGATACGGAAATTGAAGCCGGGGACGATAAAGGCAAAACTGTCCATGCCGCTTTCAAGCATATTCTGGTATTCGAGCTGTCCGGCATCAACCAATTCAGACCTCGGGAAATGGAGGCAATTCACCAGTTCTTGGAACGCTTTTCCGTCGAGGCCCCCATCGTGAAAAAGATTGCCCAAGGCACGGCACAAGGTTTGTGCGCCTTCAACCTAAAGCAGGACCGAGAGCCTGTGCATTTGGCACGGGCTGAAATGGACGATGCCGACCGTTATATTTCGCCGGTCAGAGTCGCAAAGAATCTCTATCAATTCTTGCAGCAGGAATCAACCGGCCAGGGAGCGTTAAAATCGATAAACCGCTCATTGTTCATGCGTGTGATAAGGTCTTTAAGTTTGGCGCAAAAAAGAAAATATACCCGCGTTGCCGAACAACGGGAGGGGCTGGGAATCGTCGGCTTTAATAATTTGATAAGTTTCTTATGCAAGAATAATGACGACGTAAATGAAAATTTAGCTCCAGCCCGGAAAAAGGATCCCAGAATCAGTGGTAACTGGGAGGTGCCTGACCTGGATCTGGTGCCGGAAGGCAGTGAATGGATGCACCAGATGGCGTCGCGGTGCAATAACGGGAATGCCGGAAATTCCCAGATAAACAGGATCTTAGAGCTGAGCCGGGAAGCTTCATGCGACGGCCGGGTCTGGGAGGCATCGAATATCGGAAAAAGTCAGGGACTGGAAGATATCCCAACCGGGACCTTTGAAGTTATTAACAGCAGTGCTCAGGGGCTGTATATTTTATGGAAGGCCGTTGACTTAAAAGTTAGGGTCGGCGATGTCTTTGCCCTGCTTTCGGCTCAGGATGAGAGAGTGGAGATAGGTTTGATACGCAGAGTCGATAAGCCAGCGTTACAAGGCATAGGCCTGGGAATTGAAATGATTGGCTTTGAATCCGAACTGGTAGGACTGGCGCGGCCCGGACAGAAAGAACTGACGTGTTGGGCTGTCTTGCTGCCGGGAATCAAGGCATTAAACCAGCATGACAGCCTCGTCTATGGCACGAGTGATTTTTCAGCGGGTGAATTTGTTGATATGCGGCATGGAAAAAAAACGGTCTCATGCCGATTGCATAAATTAATCAATTCGACTCCCGCCGTTAGCCATGTGGAATTGTTTTATGCCCCGGATTCAATGTGATTGCGTATTGCCGGCTGATTATCACAATCAGGCTCTGTATCTCGAATCAGTTGTATCGGTAAGTTTTTGTTTATAAGCGGCAGGCCTCTCCCTGCTTGCATGTCGATTACTTGTAATCATTTGCAGGTAAATGAAACACATCCCAAAAACCATAGAATAGGACATGATGATGAAAACCAGAGAAATTGTAATGATAACTTTGTTCGGTTTGGCTTTATTGACCGGATGTGAAAAAACGAACGAATCCACCCCCGCCACGGGCAGTCCGTCCGGACAGACAATGACGGAAACCGCGCCTGCATCCACTATGCCTTCTCCTGCGGCGACGGCCCCCGCTCCCGCCGCTACTGAAGGTAACGAGTAAATAACATGGCCGAAAGTACGCCAGGTATTTTCGGCGGTTCATTTTTATAGAGAGTGCCGGGCATGGTGTATGCCAGGCACTCCGCATTGATCCGTCAATTCGAAATGCCGGTGTTTCAGATCAGAACTCAAGGGCTGCGGAATGCGCGATCAATAAAAAAGTCTTCCAATCAGTGAAGTAACCGTTTCGAATAAATCAATTTCCGGACTGATGACCGGGTAACCGGATGGTGCGGCAGTGTATTCGTGAACTGTTTGAGAACGGTTTTTTCTTTTTCCGGTTATTTGCTCGTGCAGTAACTGACCACCAGCCTTTTTCCATTCCATCAGGTGGGTTATCTCGCCGTTATCGAGCCAGATGCCATGGCTTCCGCATTGATCGATCACAACGCCGCTACGCGATGCGAATACGCGCCGGTTCATAAGGACACGACAAACCGGGCATTTGAGGTACTTGACTTTTTTATCCGCCCGGTAGCGATCCCGGTTGATAGTGTCCAGATGTTGCCTGTTGATGGCGAAAACGTTCGAGACTGTGCTTTCAAGCAAAATATCGATTTCCCCAGGATCGAAGAACAAGCCGAAACAGTTTTCGCAGCGTTCGATCAGAAATGCACTGTTAAGGTTGAGATCAATAGTTTGTAAGGGTATCTCACAATGTGGACACAACCGCTCCGATTGTTTAAGGGTAATCGAATAGGGATGCCGGCTTTTCAGGTCCACGTCATTATGCGTGCCGCAGTATAAGCATTTGTTGGTGTTTGCCGGCAGCGGCGCTGCGCAACTGATGCATTTAGCCATAATTTAGCGTCTATCGAGATTCTTTTTTATTCCTTGTCCGCGATCGATTGCCTAGCGCATATTTCCTGCCGGGCGATTCTTGGGGCGGATACCGTGCATTGCCTGACAGCACACAGTCACAGGTCAGTGTAAAACATCAATATTTGGCCGAGCCTTTGATGTATTATGCGTTCAGTCCATCAATTATAGTTAACAATCAGGAGGTAGTGTGGCCATTAGAAAGTTTGATGATAAGTATCCCCGCATCGGCAACTCCGTCTACATCGATGACAGCGCCGTGGTTATCGGCGATGTAACGCTTGGCGATGATGTATCAATATGGCCTGCGACGGTGGTCAGAGGCGATGTCGAGCGCATCAAAATCGGCGAGGGCACCAATGTTCAGGATGGTGCCGTATTGCATGTGTCGCATGCTGGTCAGTTTTCACCGCAAGGGCATCCGTTGACGATCGGCAAAGGTGTAACGATCGGGCATCGGGCGGTGGTTCATGCCTGCACGGTCGGAAATTATTGTCTGATAGGCGTCGGCGCCATCATCATGGACGACGCCGTGCTCGAGGATTATGTCATGCTCGGGGCCGGGGCGCTGGTGCCGCCCGGAAAAATACTGGAAAGCGGCTATCTCTATGTTGGCGCGCCCGCCAGGCAGGCACGGCCCCTAAAAGAGTCGGAAAAGGAATTTCTGGAATATTCTTACCAGCATTATATGCAGTTGAAGGACCAGTATTTGAAGCAGGCGAAGGCGTAGCGGAGGCTGGGAACAATTAGTGCATAAAAAATGCCATTGTTCGCCACGAAGTACACGAAGGCTTTTCAATTCAATTATTTGCAAATATTTCATAATGAACTCATGAAGTTATCGATGCGAAATGATAATGCCATGATTTTCTTCGTGTTCTCTGTGGTTCTATGAAATATCAGGATTAATTACATTTTGTTTAGCGTCTGCGACAGTTCCGGCCTTACTGTTGCCTGCTTCATGCCCGGCGTTCTGAATTGAGCAATTCAATAACGGGCCGGGTTTCGGGGCGGGCGCCGCGCCAGATGAAAAACGCCTCGGCCGCCTGCTCGACCAGCATGCCAAGCCCGTCAAGACTCTTGGCCGCGTTCTGCCTGAGTCCCCAGCGCACGAAAGCGGTCGGTTCGTTGCCGTAGGCGAGGTCGTAACAGACGCCATTTTCAGCCAGTATGGCATCGGGCAAGGGCGGCAACTGATCGCTGAGGCTGGCCGAGGTGGCATTTAAAATCAGGTCGAATTGCTGATTTTGCAAGTCGCCAAATCCGCAGCCGCTGACGGCGCCCTTGTTTTGGAAAGCTTGTGCCAGGTCAATGGCTTTGTCGACAGTGCGGTTGGCGATGACGATGGCGCACGGAGCCTGCTCAAGGAGCGGCCCCATGATGCCCCGGCTGGCGCCGCCCGCGCCCAGGATTAAAATTCGGCGGCCTGTCAAAGTGATGGCATGGTTGACGGTCAGGTCCGTTACCAGGCCCTGGCCATCCGTGTTATCGCCGAGGATAGCGCCGTCCGCTTGCACGGCGAGCGTATTGACCGCCTGGCTCAGCTGAGCCCGTTCGGTTTTGCGGTCGGCAAAGGCCCAGGCCAGTCCTTTTAGCGGTACAGTACAATTTAATCCTTTGCCGCCTGCGGCGAAAAAGGATTGAACTGCGGTGTTGAATTGTTCGGCGGGAACATCCTGGGCGGTATATTCAATCGACTGTCCCGTTTGCTCGGCAAAAAGCTGATGGATTCTTGGCGATTTGCTGTGTTTAATTGGATGGCCAAAGACGGCATAGCGGTCTGTTTTTATCATGCCTGCGCTCTTTTTTCCGTCCAGTATTCCCACAAGATCGTTAGCAGCACTATGCCGATGGCTATCAATATTTCTATCCACAGAAAGTGTTCCGTGTATGAGGCAATAACGGCGGAAGAGCCCATGAACAGCCCGACCAGGCTGAAGCGCCAGCCTACCCGCAGGCCATCGAGAATGGTCGACAGCGACAGAATCAGCAAAATAACCAGGCCCGCGCCCTCGGGACTGATCTGACCGGACTTTTGCACTAAAAAAGCGCCGCCAACTACCAACAGGGAAGTGAGCCAGTGCAGGGATTGTTCGCGTAGTATTTTTTTGAAATCGTCAATACGATGTTTAGACTGCAGCCAGCCGATCAGGATCGCAAACAGGGCGAACACGAACACCATGATAATCCAGTAGCCAAAACCGTCGGCCGGAGAAAAATCGGTAATGCCGATGCCTACCAGCGACAGAATCAGCAGCAGGACCAGGATAGCTTCTTCAAAGTGAAATCTTCTCTGTGGGGTAATTAGGTTGTCTTCTGACATGGTACGGGTTCCAGTTCGGCGTTATAAATAAAGTAAATACCTATCTCATCAGTGATGGCGAGCTAATAAAAAGTTATTCCTGCAGCCACTGCGCCACGGATTTGGCGAAATAAGTCAGAATCGCATCGCCGCCAGCGCGTTTGAAGGCCAGCAAGGACTCCAGAACCACCTGTTTTTCATCCAGCCAGCCGTTCATGGCGGCGGCTTTGAGCATGGCGTATTCGCCGCTGACCTGATAGGCGAACGTCGGCACGCCGTACTGATCCTTCACGCGGCGGATGATATCCAGATAAGGCATGCCGGGCTTGATCATGATCATATCGGCGCCTTCCTGCAGATCCAGCTGGATTTCGCGCAGGGCCTCGTCGGAATTGGCCGGGTCCATCTGATAGCTGTATTTGTTGCCCTTGCCCAGGTTGCCGGCGGAACCGACCGCATCGCGGAAAGGTCCGTAGAAGCTCGATGCGTATTTTGCCGAATAGGCGAGTATGCGCGTATTGACATGGTTCTGGCTTTCCAGGGCTTGTCTTATCGCGCCGATACGCCCGTCCATCATGTCCGAAGGCGCGACGATATCGGCGCCGGCTTCGGCATGGGACAAGGCTTGCCTGACCAACACAGCTATCGTTTCGTCGTTCATGACATAGCCGTCCTGATTGATCAGACCATCCTGTCCATGCGATGTGAAGGGATCCAGGGCAACGTCGGTAATAATGCCCAGTTCAGGAACCGCCTCTTTTAAAGCTCTTACACTACGCTGAGCCAGGCCGTCAGGATTATAGGCCTCGGCGGCATCATCGGATTTTTTATCGGCGGGCGTTACCGGAAACAGCGCAATGGCGGGAATGCCCAGCTCATAAAGCCCGCGCGCCTCTTCCAGCAGCAAGTCCAGGGACAGCCGCTCGATGCCCGGCATGGAGGCGACGGCTTCTTTCCGGTTCGAGCCTTCCGTGACGAACATCGGGTAAATCAGGTCGTCAACGGATAAACGATTCTCGCGCATCAAGCGGCGGGAAAAATCGTTATAACGCATTCTTCTCATGCGTGTGCGGGGAAAATTGATGTTATTATATGTCATCTTATCCATAGTCATGGGTTTGGAAATTATCAGAGCATCCGGCCCCGGTCTCGCGGGTTCGTTGAGGACACTTTACGGGCGATTTGACGGGGATTTATTTTATCAGGGAATGTGGATCACTGATATTCGAAATATGGAAAGTGTTCGCTGGTTTCAATTTTAGAGGGGTTTTATGAAGGCTAAACAATATACGGTATTTATCTTTTTTGCGGTAATGCTCGGTTTGATGCCGATGACGAAAGGCATGGCGGCCGAGCTTTTGCCTCCACAACAAGCGATTGAAGAAGCGTCGACAAAATTACAGGCAAAACTGCAGGATGAATCGTTCATTCAGGACTTTGTTCAGGTTGCGGGATTTGTTAACGAAGTCATTTTGCCACATACCGATTTCGACAGAATTTCCGCATTAGTGCTGGGACAGAACTGGAAAGCGGCGACTAACGAAGAACGGCAACGTTTTAAACAAGAGTTCCAAACGCTGTTGGTAAGAACTTATTCCAGAGCCTTTGTCGAGTTTCGCGACTGGTCGGTGCGGTTTTTGCCGCTGGACATGGAGCCCGGAGCAACAAAAGTCATCGTCAAAACAGAAGTGTTACAGCCCGGCATACAGCCAGTCGCGGTAAATTACCGCATGGTGCTGAGCAAAGGCCAATGGAAAGCCTACGACATCATGATTGAGGGCGTCAGTCTCGTGACCAACTACCGCACGACCTTCAGCAATGAAGTCAAAACCAAAGGGTCTTTAAACGCCGTAATTGACGGTCTGGCCAAACGCAATGCCGAAGCGCTTGCATCAGGCAAAACCGCTACCCACTCCTGATTGCTTGCCTTGTGTTTTAGTTGATTGCCACGAAGCATGCAGACTTCGTGGCAATACTCAAATAGCCCTGACTGACCCTACACCTTCCCGTTTTTTCTCAGATCATGCTGTGTTCGGATACCAACAGCGCCTCTTTCTTTACCTGAATGATTGATTATCAACCATTAATTACCACACTGCTCGATGCCAGGGCCGATGCCTGGACCCAACTTCTACCGCAACAGCTGGCTCGCGCGTTCGAACCGGCCAAGCACGGTACATTGTCCCAATGGCAGGCGCTGATCGAGCAGCTGCCGGAAGCAAGATGCGGCGACTCGGTGCTCGACGCCGATGCCGTTCGGATAGGACGGCCCGAGGATCTGGGCGACGAGGCCCGAAAACAGCTGGAAGCCCAGCTCAAGATCCTGCATCCGTGGCGTAAAGGCCCTTATGACTTGTTCGGCATTGGCATCGACACCGAGTGGCGCTCGGACTGGAAATGGGAGCGCCTGAAAAACCACATCTCGCCGTTGGCCAATCGCCTGGTGCTGGATGTCGGCTGCGGCAACGGCTATCACTGCTGGCGCATGCTCGGAGCCGGCGCGCGCATGGTGGTCGGCATCGATCCATTGCTGCTCAACGTCATGCAATTCCAGGCGATCCGGAAACTGCATGGCGAAGCCCCCGTTTACGTATTGCCGATCGGCATGGAAGAAGTGCCTTATGGTTTGAAGCTGTTCGATACGGTATTTTCCATGGGCGTACTGTATCACCGTCGTTCGCCTGTCGATCATCTGCTCGAATTGAAGGAAAGCCTGCGACCGGGCGGTGAACTGGTGCTGGAAACGCTGGTCATAGACGGCGGGCCGGGGCAGGTGCTGGTGCCCGAAGGCCGTTATGCCTGCATGCGCAATGTCTGGTTTCTGCCGACCTGCGATACGTTGACCGGCTGGATGAAGCGTTGCGGTTTCACCAATATCCGCGTCGTCGATGTGACTGTGACCAGTACGGAAGAACAGCGCACGACGGAATGGATGACCTTTCATTCGCTCAAGGATTTTCTCGATCCCGACGATCCAACCCTGACCCGAGAAGGCCTGCCCGCTCCCAAGCGCGCCATTATTATTGCGAATCCGGCTTAAGTCCCCTGTTTAACATTATTAGAGATTGAAATGACTGCCTCAAAGACTGCCCCCCATATTGGTTTTATTAGTTTGGGCTGCCCGAAAGCCCTGGTCGACAGTGAAAGAATTCTAACTAAGCTGCGCGCCGAAGGTTATACCATTTCGCCGACTTATCAGGACGCCGATCTGGTGGTCGTCAATACCTGCGGCTTTATCGATGCCGCCGTCGAGGAATCGCTGGACAGCATCGGCGAAGCGCTGACCCATAACGGCAAAGTCATCGTAACCGGCTGTCTGGGCGCCCGGGAAGCCGAAATCCGTGCTCGCCACCCGCAGGTGTTGAAAGTGACCGGCGCGCATGCGCTGGAAGAAGTCGTGGAATCGGTGCACGAGCATCTGCCTCCGCCGCACGATCCATTCACCAGCCTGGTGCCGCCGCAAGGCATCAAGCTGACGCCGCGCCATTATGCCTACCTGAAAATCTCCGAAGGCTGCAACCACCGCTGCACGTTCTGCATCATTCCGTCCATGCGCGGCGACCTGGTCAGCCGGCCGGTCGACGATGTGCTCTACGAGGCCGAGCGCCTGGCCAATGCCGGTGTCAAGGAACTGCTGGTCGTATCGCAGGATACCAGCGCCTATGGCCTGGACTTGAAGTACCAAAGCCGCGACTGGAAAGGCCGGTCCGTGAAGACGCGGTTTTATGATCTGGCCGAAGCGCTGGGCGATCTGGGCATCTGGGTGCGCATGCATTATGTTTATCCCTATCCGCATGTCGATGACGTGATTCCGCTCATGGCCGAAGGCAAAATCCTGCCTTACCTGGACATACCGTTCCAGCATGCCAACAGCCGCATACTGAAACTGATGAAGCGTCCGGCGGCCAGCGAAAACAATCTGGACAGAATTCGGGCATGGCGCGAAATCTGCCCCGATATCACCTTGCGCAGCACGTTCATTGTCGGCTTTCCCGGTGAAACTGAGCAGGAGTTCGAAGAATTGCTCGACTTTATGACCGAAGCGCAAATGGATCGGGTCGGCTGCTTCGCCTACTCGCCGGTCAAAGGCGCGGCCGCTAATGACCTGCCGGGTCAGGTGCCCGAGGAAGTCAAACAGGAGCGTTTAGCGCGCTTCATGGCGCATCAGGCTGAAATCAGCGCGGCGCGCCTGCAGCAGCGTGTCGGCCGTATTGAAACCGTGCTGATCGATGAAGTCGTCGAGGAAGGCGCCGTGGCCCGAAGCAAGGCCGATGCGCCGGAAATCGACGGCCAGGTGTTCATTGACGGTGCGACGCATCTGAAAGTCGGCGATCTTGTTGAAGTCGAGCTGGAAGAAGCCGATGAATACGATATGTGGGGACACTTGGTTTAACGCCCCGCACATCAATTTTAAAGCGTCAAACCACGAAGGACACGAACGCCTCCAAGGACAGTAAATGATCCCGTCATTTCTCTGCATTCACCCCATCCATGGGGATTATGGAGGCGGTAGAATTGCGTTTGGAGCAGCAATCGAGAGCACGAAGTTTTAATCTGGCTTCCTTCGTGAACTTCGTGTCCTTCGTGGTGAATTAATTCGTTTGTACTTTATTTCCTATCAGCAAACCATTTCTGGGCAAAGAAGCCGGCATAAATCGAGGCGACCATGACCAGCGCCTCCAGTGTGCCCAATCCCAAACCGGCCACGGCGGGGCCCGGGCAGTAACCGGTCATGCCCCAGCCTATGCCGAACAGGCCGGCCCCCAGCAATAACGGTTTATCGATCTCCCGGCGTCTGGAAACATGAAAACCGTCGTCCAGTAAGGGCCCAGGGCGCTTCAGCACCCATCTGAAAGATACAAATGCCACCGCCAGAGCGCCGATCATGACAAAAGCAAGGCTGGGGTCCCAGTTGCCGGCGATATCGAGAAAGCCCAGCACTTTATCGGGATTGACCATTTGCGACAGCGACAACCCCAGGCCAAACAGAATGCCGCTGAGGAGCGCTAACAGGATTCTTTTCATACGGCCAGCTCCAGGGCATGGCGGATGAGGTAAACAGTGACAATGCCGCCGGCCATGAACGTCAATGTCGCCAGCAGCGAGCGCGGCGATAAATTGGCGAGGCCGCAGATACCGTGGCCGCTAGTGCAGCCGTTGCTCATGCGGGTGCCGAAGCCGACCAGAAAACCGCCTGCCGCCAGCAGGCCTAAAGGATAACCCTGCCGCATCGTAAAGAAACCTGGGGCAATCAGATTAAACAGAAAAGCGCCGATGACAAGGCCTGCCAGAAAGGCGAGGCGCCAGATCGTTTCGCTTCTCGGCGAATTGAAGACACCGTTCATGATGCCGCTGATGCCGGCCATGCGGCCATTGAACAGCAGCAGCAGTGTTGCGCTGATACCGATCAGCGCGCCGCCCGTTAACGCAGAAACAGGGGAGAAATTTTCCACAGAACAAACTCCAGCATAATAATGAATTGGGAATATTCTACTATTATTCATCCCGTACTGCTGAATCAGGTGGAAAGTGAATGGCGCTTTTTGCTTTTACGCCGATTTAGAATGTGGCGCAGTCGGTTTTAAGCGGTGTAGGTGCGAATTTATTCGCACTGTACGCTATGTTGTTCCGGGTCGAATACCCCGGCACAAGTAAATTCGCCCCTATAACTGCGAAACATCAGTCAGGCATGATCTGCAAGAAGGCGAGTTCGACGCGCTCAAAGGCAGATTACAGGCAGAGCGGTCAGCGCGCCTAACCCGCCCCAAGGCGCTGAATCCATGCGGCGCTGGTTTTGATGACTTCGTCCATGACTGCTTGTTCACTGCGGTTAAGCCGCTTCAGTACCTTAAAGGAATGGTCGCCGCCTTCGATAATGTGCAGGTCGGCCTTAACGGGCAGTGCCTTTAACACCGTCTGCAGTTGGTCGAGTTGGCATAAGGCATCGCGCGTGCCTTGAAAAAAAAGCAGTGGCGCCGAAATAGACGATAAATGCCCAGCCCGCAATTTATCGGCTTTGCCGGCCGCATGCAGCGGATAGCCGAACAGAATTACGCCGCCGAATCCCGGCCGTTGCGCCGCTATCATCGATGCATAACGCCCACCCATGCTTTTACCGGACAGTACCAGTTTGTCCGGCGCGAGCCGGGTTCGCTCCAGAACGGCATCGATGATAGCCTGCCACGTTGCTTCCAGAACGGCTGGTCGGTCGGGCGCCTTACGACCTTGTTCCATATAGGGAAAGTTGAATTTGACAGTCAGAATATCAGCTTCGGCAATGCCTTCATGCAGGGTACTGATAAACCCGGAATGCATGTCGTTGCCGGCGCCATGCGCAATAATCAGCGCGTGCTGATATTGCTCGGGTATCAGCCATACGGAGCTGATTTCAGTGTTGTTGTTGACCTTAATTAAATGATTTTCCGGTTTCATGGAGAATTAAGCTTGACGGATCAGGGAAATGTTATAGAATACGCGCTCTGAAAACGGAGCGGTAGTTCAGTTGGTTAGAATACCGGCCTGTCACGCCGGGGGTCGCGGGTTCGAGCCCCGTCCGCTCCGCCATCGCATACAAGTGACACTAAAGCCCTGAACAGGGCTTTTTTTATGCCCGGCGTTCCGGCATTCAAGCCGGATTATCGCTGTCGATAAAAAAACAGTCCACATCGAATTGTCCGCGCGTTTTTTCCATCAGGGCCTGTATGCCGAATTGCTCGGTGGCATGGTGTCCGCCGGCGAACATATGGATGCCGTTTTCCTGGCTTTCATGCCAGTCATGCTCACTGATTTCACCGGTTACATAGGCATCCAGCCCTTCCTTTGCCGCCAGTTGCCAGTCGCTGTTGGCACCGCCCGTGATAATGCCGACCGACCGGATCGGGGCCTCGTTATCCGGCGTCGCCATAATAACCGCATGTTCCAGCACGTCGGCGAGCTTTGCCTGTAATTGCGGCGCGGTCAGAGGCGATGCCAGCAGTCCTTTGACGCCCGTCGCCGACCCCTTGTAATCGCCGAAAGGCTGTTGCTGTCCGCAGCCGATCAGCCGGCCCAAGGTCGCGGCATTGCCGATCTCGGCATGGCCGTCCAGCGGCAGGTGATAACCGAACAGGCTGATGTTGTGCCTAGCCAGCGGCAAGACGCGCCGGGCAAAGGCGCCGGTCAAGGGCCGGGCACCGTGGAAGGTCCAGAATAAACCGTGATGCACGACCAGGGCGTCGGCCCGGTTGTCGACGGCCTGCCTGATCGAATCGCGTGTCGCGGAAACGGCAAAGGCGATGCGCTCGATTTCTGAGGCCCCCTCGATTTGCAGGCCGTTCGGGCAATAGTCGGCGTAGCTTTGCGGATTCAGCAGGCTGTCGAAAAAATCATTGAGTTGTTGTTGGGTAATCATGGAGATTAAGGCCTGTAGTGTCGCCAGATCGTTTTAAAGGTTTCGGTCAATGTCTGATCGTCGGCCGCGATGCGCACGGACAGCTCCTGCTTCGAGAACCAGGCGCCGGTTTCGATTTCATCGGGCGCCAGCGTAAAAGGGCCATTGTGCCGGCAGCGGTAAACCTGGATGAATTCCATGCCGATAGCGGCCGTGGCCGGCAGCTTGAACAAAGGTTCAAGTTCGTCGTCTGCCTTGATGCCCAGTTCTTCCTCGATTTCACGGAGCGCGCAACGGTCATAGTCTTCGCCGGCATCGACATGGCCTGCCGCCGAGGTATCCCACAGTCCGGCATTGAGATCTTTCAATAGCGATCTTTTCTGCAGAAACAGCCGGCCTTGATCGTTGAAGACCAGGATGTGCACGGCGCGATGACGCAGGGCCTGGGCATGGACGTGATGGCGCGGCAGCGTATCTATCACGCGGTCATTCTCATCGACGACCGGGAGCAATTCATTGTACATAATAGAAGATAACAGTAAAAAACAAGCCATGGATTTTAGACTGTTATCGCAGACGCGCAAGCACGCCTTGAGGAAATTGCCCGCCTTTTCAGGCGGGCAGAGCAGTGCTTACCGAGCCTTTCCGGCTTCAGTGGCGGCCGGCACTTCAATCAGCCGCCCTGACTTGCAGTCATAGATGTAACCGTACACAGGAATGTCGGAAGGTACCAGCGGATGCGACTTAATGCGCGTCACGTCTTCAAGCACGCTTTGTTCCTGGTTCTTGATGGTCAGCCAGTCGATATACTTGCCTTCGGCGGAACCGGGACCTTCGCAGCAATCGTGCCAGCCGTTTTCATCGACGGAGGCGGTTTTCAGGCTGCTGTTCAGCAAATCGCGCATGATATCGTCGGTAAATGTCTCCATGCCGCAATCACTGTGATGAATGACAAACCATTCGCGCGTGCCGAGCAGTTTGTAGGAAATGACCAGCGAACGGATCGCATCGTCGCTGGCGCGGCCGCCGGCATTGCGGATGACATGCGCGTCGCCTTCGGCCAGGCCGGCATATTTGGCCGGGTCCAGGCGCGCATCCATGCAGGTCAGAATCGCGAAATGGCGGCCGGGCGGCATCGGCAGATCGCCTTTGTCGCCAAAATTGTTTACATACTCTCTGTTCGCTGACAGAACTTCGTTCAGGATTTTGCTCATGAATACCTCTCTTTATTATTATTCGGCCATAAAAAAGCCGCGGAGCCTTATCATATTACATGTATAAGACTCCGCGGCCCTAAAACTATCTCCGGTTGAAAGTCTAGACTAATAAACCAGGGTTTTAAATAGGGCTATAAATTTATACAATATAAACTCATGGTTTATAAAGTGCCGGCTTATGGGTAAATTAAACAATATTCAAGTCTTCTGCCGTATTGTCGAATTGGGCACATTCGCCGCGGTCGCGCGCGAAATGAATCTCTCGGCCATGATGATCAGCAAGTACATGGCCCAACTGGAGGAGTCGCTGGGCGTGGCTTTGCTGAACCGGACCACGCGTCGGCTGAGTCTGACGGAAGCCGGCGAAATCTATTATCACCGCGGCAAGCAATTGCTCGATGATTTCCTGGAACTGGACGATTACACCGCGCAGCTGGGCCGGCATGTAAAAGGCATGTTGAAGATCAGCGCGCCGATTGATTTCGGCGGCATATACATGGTGCCCGCCATTGACGCCTATCAGCGCGAGCACCCGGATGTCAGGATTTTGATGACCCTGCATAACAGCCGCGTCAATCTAAGCGAAGGCAGTTTCGACTTGTCTATTTTAGTGACCAACAACCTGGACCTGGGCATCGTGGCCCGCAAAATAGCCGAAACGCGCCTGTGCACCTATGCGTCGCCGGCCTATTTGGCCAAGTACGGCGAGCCCGAACAGATCGATGCCTTATATTCACACCGCTGTTTGCATTATATCGATACGCCGCACAAGGATTATTGGCTGTTTAAAGTAGGGGAGGAAGAGACTAAAATTAAAACCAACTGGCATTTCGCCTCCAATAATGGCAGAGCCTTATGCCAGGCCGCGGCCTTGGGCATGGGCATTACCCAGGCGCCGGAAATATCGGTTGCGAATTATCTGGCCCAGGGCCAGTTGGTGGAAATTCTGCAGTCGTATCGCATTCCCGCTCTGGCCGTATACGCCACGTATCTGCAAAGGCGTTTTTTGCCGGCCAAGCTCACGACGTTTGTCGAGTTTTTGATTAAATACTTTGCTGAAAATCACGACCCGAGCGAAGACAAGCTGAATACAAGGGAAAAGACCTCAACTTAAATTTATGGAATGATTAGCATGGCAAGACGAAGCGAACACAGTCTGGAAGAAATCAAGGAAATGGTCCTGAAGGCCGCCGAAAACATAGTCATCGAGGAAGGCTATTCCGCATTGACCGTACGCAAAATCGCGCTGGAGATCGGTTATACGGTCGGCAGTATTTACATGGTATTCGACAACATGGCCGATCTGGGGCTGCATATCAAAGGCCGCACGCTGGACGATATCGCCGTGCATCTGGACGACGCCGACGACGTTGTGGCGGAACAATGTATCGAAGCGTTGGCCCGGGCTTACCTGTCGTATGCCAACCGCAACTTTAACCGCTGGCGCATGATTTTCGAGCACCGCCTGCCGGAGCAGGCAGAGGTTCCGGACTGGTACCAGGCGAAAATCGATCAGGTTTTCAGGAAAATGGAAACGCAGTTCGCCCGGCTGGCCCCGCAATGCGACGAAGCGCAAAGAAAACGCGCGGCCCGGGCGTTATGGGGCGGTATTCACGGCATCTGCGAACTGTCCCTGACCGGTAAGCTGGATCTGGTCGGCGTTCACAATGTGGAAGAGAGTGTGGTGTTGCTGGTCAGGAATTTTATCCGCGGCTGGGTGGCGGAAGTGTGTTAGCCGGTCAAACGCCTTGGGATTTGGCTAAAAATGGCTTCCTGAAATGACACGCCTGCATAGGATGTGCCGGCCAAAAGCAGGCGCTCCAGGCGGCGCAGTGAAGCGCATCGCTCGCGAACGATGCGCCGCCTTGCGCCGGCACATCCTATGTTTAAACAGGAAAATTTTTGACGATCAAATCCTTAGCTTATGAACAATAACCAAAAACAACCGCCAGCCGATCAGACTAATCACGCCATAGGCCATGCCGGACGCCGGGAATTGCTGGCCTGGGCGTTGTTCGATTTCGCCAACTCCGGCTATACCACGGTCGTGTTGACGACGATATTCAGCGCTTATTTTGTCGGCGTGGTCGCCGGCAGCATGCCCGGTTCGGCAACGCTGTTGTGGTCGTTGGCTATCGGCGCCGCCAATCTTATCGTCATGGTTGGCGGGCCCGTTATCGGTGCCATAGCCGATTATCGCGCCAGCAAAAAACGCTTTCTGCTGATGTCCTCCCTGGGTTGCGTCATCTCGACGGCCTTGCTGGCGCTGATCGGCCCCGGCGATATCGTCCCGGCCATGCTGCTGGTGACCGTTTCGGCCATCATGTTCGCCATCGGCGAGAACCTGATTGCGGCGTTTTTGCCGGAGATCGTGCCGGCGCGGAACATGGGGCGAATGTCCGGTTACGGCTGGAGTCTGGGCTATTTCGGGGGACTTCTGACATTGGGGATTTGTCTCGCCTACATCACCTGGGCCAAGCGACAGGGCGTGCCGGAAACCGAATCCGTGCCGGTGACCATGCTGATCACGGCCGGCATATTCGCAATGACGGCGACGCCTACCTTTTTATGGCTGCGCGAGCGCGCGGTACCGTCATCGCAAGACCTGCACCTGTCTGTGCTGACGGTCAGCTTCAGGCGCCTGGCGCATACTTTTAAAGAAGCGGCACGTTTTCGCGATCTGTTCCGGTTTTTGATCACGCTGAGCGTGTACCAGTCCGGTGTCAGCACCGTCGTGGTGCTGGCCGCGATTTATGCCCAGGAGGTCATGGGCTTTGATACGCAGGCATTGATTATCCTGATCATGGTGGTGAATGTGACCGCGGCGGTCGGCGCCTTCATCTGCGGGCATCTGCAGGACCGCATAGGTTCGGTGCCGACCCTGGCCATGACGCTGCTGCTGTGGATCGCGGCCGTGTCGGCGGCCTTGCTGGCCGACCAGTCCGCGCATATGTGGATCGTCGGCAATATGATAGGCCTGGCCATGGGGGCGAGCCAGTCGGTCGGCCGGGCACTGGTCAGCAAATTCTCGCCGAGCGAGCGCTGCGGCGAATTTCTGGGCCTGTGGGGCGTCGTGAACCGGCTGTCGGCTATCGTCGGACCTTTGAGTTACGGCCTGATCAATTATTGGAGCGATGGCAACCATCGCCTGTCACTGGTATCGACCCTGCTGTTTTTTATCGCGGGTCTGCTGCTGCTGGCCAGGGTCGATGAGCAGCGCGGCAAGGCCGCCGCCATCGATGCCGGCGTGAGCCCGAACGAATAGCCGTCGCCAGTATACACCGGCCACATGACTAGCCGGCGGGCTGCAACTGCCTGTTTGGCAGGCGCAGCGACACCAAAAAAGTCGAGATGAAAACCACCGCCCCCAATGTCAGCATGGCCAGTACCGGATCGGCATTCCGTGAGGCGGCATAGGTATAGCCGCCGACCGCGGCCAGCATGGTCAGGTTTTGAAAGAAGCCTTGCAGGGCGACGGCGCTGCCGCTGCCGATGCTTTGCTGGCCCAGTTCCTGCAGGGCGGCATTGACCGGTACGATAAACATGCCGCCCATCATGCCGATGAAAAACAGTACAAAACGGGCCGGCCACAGGCTGTCGGTCAGGCTCAGCCCGAAGATAAACAAAGCCATCAGATAGGCCGGGAATCTGGCGCGGCGCAGATGCTCCAGCGGAATCAACCGGGGCACCAGGGCCGAGCCGGCAATGATGCCGACCGCGAGGAACAAGGTCAGCTCGGCGATTTCAGTCGCATTCCTGGACATTAATACCAGCGGCGCCCAGGCGACGATAATGACTCTCAGCGTCGCCGCCGCGGCCCAGAACAGCGAGGCGCCGATAATGGCGAAGCGCGAACGCGGGGTCGTGAAAAACTGGCCGATCTGGCGGCCGAATGTCATGATTCTGGAGTCCGTGTCGCTGCGGTGACCGACGCGGGCCGGCAGGGCCAGCGTGACCACGGCGGACGTGACAAACAGTACGATGGTGCCCGCGAGCGCCCAGGTGACGGAATAATCGGCGACCCGGGCGCCGATCACCATGCCCAACAGGATCGCCAGTATCGTGGAGCCCTCGATCCAGCTGTTGGCCTTGACCAGAAATTCATGGCCCGCCAGTTCAGGCAGAATGCCGTATTTTGCCGGGCTGTATATGGCCGCGCCCATGCCGACCACGCAGTAGGCCAGTAAAGGTTCCACCTGCAGCAGCAGCAATCCGGCTCCCGCCGCCTTGATCAGGTTGGCGATAATCAGCACCCGGGATTTAGGGTGATGGTCGGCAAAGCCGCCGACCCAGGGCGCCAGCAGCACGAAAGCGACCAGAAACACGCTTTGCAGCGCCGGAACGTACCAGCTGGCCAGTTGGGCCGATTGCATGACCATGGCAATGACCGTGAACAAAATGGCATTGTCGGCAAAGGCGGACAGGAACTGCGCAATCAGCAGCGGATAGATTTGCCGGCTCATGACACGTTGCCGGTTGCGGGATCAGGCTTGGCAATCGGCGCGAGCTTTTGGGACGCGAGCGCGGTCGCCGCCGGATAATCGGTTTTGCCGGAGGCCATGACCGGAATCGCGCTGACCACGAGAATTTTCTTCGGCAGGCCGATATGCGATATGCCGTCGGCGACCGCGGTCAGGTCGTGGAGGCTGGCATTTTTTTGCGTCGTGAGCAGGATAATCTGCTCGCCTTTTCTGACGTCGGGCAGGCTGATGGCGGCATGGTCCGCCTCGGGCCAGGCTTTCACGGCCAGTTGCTCGACGGCTGTCAGCGAGATCATTTCGCCGCTGACCTTGGCAAAGCGCTTGCTGCGGCCGCGAATGCTGATAAAACCCTCCTCATCGACATGCACGATATCGCCGGTGTCGTACCAGCCCTTGCCGTAAACCGATTCGGGCGGCACCAGCTTGCCAGGATTGTCGGCCAATAAATAGCCCAGCATGATGTTAGGCCCTTTGACGTGCAACTGGCCCGCCTCATGGATGCCCGGCACCGGTTCCAGTCGGTATTCCATGTCGGGCATGAAACGGCCGACCGTGCCGGCTTTGTAATCCATCGGCGTATTGACCGATGTGACCGGCGCCGTTTCGGTCGCGCCATAGCCTTCCAGGATGCGGATACCGAATTTGTCGGCCCAGGTCTGGCGCGTGCTTTCCTGCAGTTTTTCCGCGCCGGCCACGACATAGCGCATGTTGTAGAAATCATAGGCATGGGCTTTTTTCGCATAAGCCGCTAAAAAGGTATTGGTGCCGAACATGATGGTGGCGCTGATCTCGTAAGCGATTTCGGGGATAATGCTGTAATGCAGCGGCGTCGGATAGAAGAAGGCCTTCATGCCATTCAGGATCGGCAGCAGCGTGCCGACAGTAAAACCGAAGGAGTGAAACATGGGCAGGAAATTGAGCACGACATCCTGCGCGTTAAAGTTGATGCGCGCCTCCAACTGTTTGTGATTGCCCAGAATATTGGCATGGGACAGCACGACGCCTTTGGGCGTGCCTTCGGAACCGGACGTGAATAATACCACGGCCGGGCTGTCCGGACTGTAGCGATTATGGTCGTACCACAAGTTAGCCGTTTTGCTTTGCACCAACGCCTTGAATTTGGCTAACGGGGTGATCCGCTCAGCCAGATCCTCCAGATAGACCAGCCGGACCTGCTTCTCCAACTGCTCGGCTTCATCGCTCAAATGGCCCATCTCAATGAAGCGGCGCGAGGTCAGCACCGTCTTTACCTGTGCCGTTCGGCAGGCCGAAATCATGCCGGCCGAACCGGTGGAGAAATTCAGCATCGCAGGCACGCGGCCATGCAACTGCAAGCCCAAGGTCACGCACAGCGTTTTGGTCGAATTGGGCAGGAAAACGCCGACGTTCTCGCCGGCTTCGGTGATTTTTGCCAGGGCATTGCCGATCGCGATCGTGCGCGTGATCACGGTATCGTACGACAGCGGGATACGATCCAGGTCTTCGGCAACCGGATGTTTGCCGCCGTGTATCTTGCGCGCTTCCAGCAGAGCGGCAAAAATGGTTTGCCGATAATGGCTGGTGGCGAACATCATCTCCGTCATCATATCCGCCAGCACATGGCCGCTGTATTTGCGCCGGGTCTTGCCCCGTAAGTCGTCAGGCGCGGAGATCAGGGTGGGCGGCAGAATCTGAATCGTGATCTTGGGAAACAGGCGCAAACGCACGATATTGCGCAAGCGCGAGAAATGCGTGTATTCGGCGCCTTCAATGCGGACCGGCAGAATGGTCGCGCCGGATTTGTCGGCAACCATGCCGGTGCCGTCATAGATTTTCATCAGCGAGCCGGTCACGGTGATGCGGCCTTCCGGGAAAATAACGGTACGGGTCTCGTGCTGCAGATGATGAATTACATTCTTTAATGATATGGGATGCGTCGGATCCATGGGAAATACGTGCGACAGCCCTAGAAAAGGCCTTAGCCACCAGCGCTGGGAAATATGCGTGTTGATCGCGAAAGTGATGTCGTCCGGCAAGAAAACGCCCAGCAATAGCGGGTCCAGAAAGGACGTGTGGTTGGCTACGATCAGAACGCGATTTCCGGCTTTTTTATAGTTATTCAGACCCTTAACTTCAACCTTGTAGATTAAAGTCAGCAGCCAATGTAGTATTTTTTTCAGCATGATATTCCTCCTGGCGTAATCTTAGCAGACATTGAACTATGTCTTGAGAAGTTACTTTAATTCAAAATTAAACGACGTTCAATTAATTATTTTCATGCGCCCGCGGCCATGACTCACGGCCGTTACGTTAAGCTCTTAGACTGCATTCCGGGCGAACGGTTGAATCTGAATTCAATCGCGGAAGGGCCACAAATCGGCCGGGCCCGTCTGCACTGCCAGGACATTTAATTGGGGAAAACAGTGACAAAACGGCAATTCCTGTCTAAATTCAAAAAACCGATGAGATTGAGCGTTACTCAACGTGGTGGCAGGCCAGGCCAATGCCGTTAATGCGACTGCCAGGCAAAAATCGCCGCCGCAGTCCGCGGGTCTGTCAACCTGGCGCATTCATGCGCCTGCTAATTTACTGGAGACAAAACATGCAACGAATCACACCGCGGATCAGCCAGACAGTGGCTCTCGTCATGGCCGGATTACTTATTGCCGGCCCGGTACACGCGGACAAGCCGTCGTGGAGCGGCGGCAACCAAGGCGGCAAGGAACGGCAGAAAGACAAACACGAGAGTTTCGAGCGTTCCAGGAATCAGAGGCCGGACCGTAACTGGAGCGCGGGGGGCAGCATAAACAGAAACGGCTATTTCCTCGACCGGCACCGAACCGTCATTCACGATTATTATGTCCAGCAGTATCGTGCCGGGCATTGCCCGCCCGGATTGGTCAAGAAAGGGAACGGCTGCATGCCGCGCGGCCAGGTTAAAAAGTGGCGGATTGGCCGGCCGCTCTCTCGGGAGGTGATCTTTCACGATTTGCCGCCGGCGCTGGTCTGGTCGTTGAACCCGGCTCCGGCAGGACACCGGTATGTGCGCGTGGCGTCCGATATTTTATTGATAACGATAGGAACGGGCATGGTCGTGGATGCCATACAAGATCTGGGCAGAATGCAGCGGTAACCGTGGCAATCGGGACGATTGTCAACAGCCTCCGCTGGCTTGAAATCTACGGTTGTCTGTCCGCGCGGTCAACTTTAACCGGTAAATATTGTCGCAGTAATTGTGTAGGGTTTGGCGGTAAGCAATTTCCTGTTTAAACGATAGGATGCGCCGCCTGGCGCGCCTGCTTTGGGTCGGCACACCCTACGCAGGCGTGTCATTTCAGGAAGTCATTTTCAGCCAAATCCTTGAGTCACAATTGTTTACCTGCCAGAGATGCCGATGAAGCCGACCGACAAAACCCTGATGGAGCAAATGTGCATTACCGAACTGGATATCGAGCGCCGCAAGGCATTGCTGTCATTCACCGAGGCCGATGCCGGATGGCTGGTTAAGTGCAGGCCGGTCATCGAGATGCAAGTAGATGCCCTGATTGACGAATTTTACCAAATTCAGATCGGCATACCTGAACTCGCGCTGTTGATCGATAATGCCGATATCCTGAATCATCTGCGCGAAGTGCAGCGCAGCTATATTCTCGATTTGTTCGGCGGCCTCTACGGCATTGACTATATCAACAATCGCCTGCGCATCGGGCTGATTCATAAACGCATGGGGGTCGCGCCCAAGTTCTATCTTACCACTACGCATTCGCTCAAAACGCTTTTGAGCCGGCCGATTAATGAAGCGTTTCCGGAAGACAGGGCCCACCAGGCGATTCTATCGGCGCTCGATAAATTATTGCTATTCGATATCACACTCGTGTTTGAGACTTATATCCACAGCCTGGTCTGGGAAGTCGAGATTGAAAGGAAAAAATCCGAGAATTACGCGCGAACGCTGGAAGTCAAGGTCAGGGAGCGGACGCAACAACTGGAGGAACTGGCGCGCCGGGACCCGCTGACGGGGCTGCTGAATACGCGTTTTCTATCCGAAATGCTTGATTACACCATTAAATGCGCGCAGCGCCGCTCCGAGCCGGTGTCGTTTGTCTACTTCGATATCGACGACTTTAAAAAAATCAATGACATCGAGGGCCATCAACGCGGCGATGAAGTGTTATGCATGATAGGCGATGTCATAAAACACATATCACGCGCCGAAGACAGCTGCTTCCGCTACGGCGGCGATGAATTCTGCATCATTCTGCCCAATTGCCGCGAGGAGCAGGCCAGGGATATCTATGTCCACCGCTTCAACGAGGTTCTCGGGGAATTCCGGCAGGATATCTCGTTAAGCATCGGCATATACCAGACAGGCCCCGGCCGCTATGACGACCCCGATGCCGTCATCCGTTTCGCCGACCGGAGAATGTACGAAGCCAAAAGGGCGTCAAAAGCGGCACAGCAGCCATCGGATGCCTGAGAGTCAGGCACGGGCAACTGCCGCAATGCCCATTTTACCGGCTGACTTTCGGCATTCGTTATAAAAGACTGAGCCTGAACAAGAAAATATTGATCGACGGAGCTATAATGCAAAGATTTGAAAAAACCTAATCCTTGCCGGGCAGAGTCGTCAGCGCATGAAAATACTCAGTATCCACTTTAAAAATATCAATCGGTGTCTCATACGATCTCACTTTGATCCATAAACCCAATGTAACCCGCTAATAATGCGGGTTTTTTGATTCTGGCTGTCTCATTCGATCTCATGTAAACTCTAAAAAAATGTTCACCAAAGCGTTCACCAAATGGACTGGTGAATATTTGTGGAATAAAAAAATATTGAGTGCATGAGGTCCTGATAATGAAGAAACTAACTGATGTTCAAATAAAGGCATGGATAACCAGCAATACACGATTTGAAGATAAGGTAGACGGAGGTGGGCTTTATCTCTGTTATCGCGAGTCCATGGCTTCCCCGATGTGGCGATTTCGTTACCGATATTCAGGCAAGCGGCGACAGATGTTTATAGGGAGTTACAAGGGCATGACATTGAGCGAGGCCAGAAAGCAGGCAAAAGAGCTTAATGCGCGTGTGGCGCTGGGGCACGATGTGGCAGGCGAGAAACAGAGCCGAAAGTCGGCGGCGCTGGCCGCGATCGAGGCCGAAAAAAACCGGATCACGGTATCTGCATTGACTGAGCGATATTATCAGGAGCGCGTTCTGCATAAACGAGTCAGGCCTGAGCAGGTACATGGGCATCTTAACCGGCTGAGTAAATACCTGGGTAAGATGAATGTGGAGGATGTGACCGGGAAGCATATCAATGCCATGTATCAAAAAGACCTGGCCCGCGGCTATCCATCCAGCACCAATAAGTTAAGAGAGTTTACGCGTAAGGTTTTCGGTTATGCTGCAGCTCAGCACATCATTCCTTTCAACCCGGCGCAATGGCTTGATATTTCCTATGCTGGCGGCAACCAGGAGCCCAGAGAACGAAATCTTAGCCGAGAAGAATTGACCGCTCTTTTTAAAGAAATGGCAGCGGTAAAAGGTTTTGGCCGTGAAAACTACCTGACCATTAAGCTATTGCTGCTGCTTTGCGTTCGCAAGTGCGAGCTCACCAAATCTTTAAAATCTGATTTTGATCTTGATGGCGCAGTATGGACGCTTGCAAAAGGCCGCACGAAAACAAAATCCAAAATCGACATTCCCCTATCACAACAGGCCATTGATGCATTGGGCGAGTTGTTCGCCCAATCGCCAGACAGTGATTATCTGTTGCCGGCACGAAAGGCGCAGCACAACAGGCTGCCTTATATCAGTGAAGTTACTCTTAATGTAGCGCTGAAAAAAA